>Ga0209123_1002898_pt1 | contig 13686 bp, 11 predicted proteins | sample BarGraIncu00431A_FD_184500 | JGI IMG/M metagenome (GOLD analysis project Ga0209123, IMG submission 184500) | Arctic peat soil microbial communities from Barrow, Alaska, USA - Barrow Graham LP Incubations 004-31A (SPAdes) (version 2) | ecosystem: Environmental > Terrestrial > Soil > Wetlands >...
GGTCTTGCCCAGATACCCATCGATTTGGACGAGGTGATCTACTTCCAACCCTAGAAACAGAAGGAGGCCTCCCCGTAAATGGGGAGGCCTCCTGTCATCATTTTCAACACGTTAAGTGAACCCCTTGGCTGAATGCCGGGGGCCTTCTTTTTTAAATTAAAGTTTGGTTCTTTCGACCCGAAAAGTGAAGGGCAGGTCTGATCTGCTGTCAGACTGCCGGGTTGCCGGCGCAGCAATCGTTTTATTCCCGCAGGGACAGGCTTTTTCTCGAATGCAGCGCCGAATCGAATGAACATTTTCCCGGAGCACTTCAAGGTGCCCGGGTAGGGAGCTTTATGGCACAGAACAGCGGGATACTTCTAGAAAGCGGCACCAACGAGCTGGAAATCGTCGAGTTCTGTGTCGATGACGGCGGCCAAACTCCGATGTATTGCGGGGTGAATGTCGCCAAGGTCCGCGAGATCATTCAAAGGCCTCCGCTGCGCCCCATGGTCGCCTCGCCACCTTCTGTCGCGGGGATCATGACCCTGCGCGACAAGGTGCTGCCGGTCATCGACCTCGCCCAGATCCTCGGGGTACAGTCCGCCACGGAGGCCAACCGGATCGTGGTCCTGGAGTTTAACCGGGTGATCGTGGGCATTCTGGTAAGCTCGGTCTCCCGCATCTACCGGCTTTCCTGGGAGCAGGTAGAAGCTCCCCACGCGGTCGCGAGCGGCTCCTACATCACCGGCCTGGTGAAGATGGAGGACCGCATCATCCTGATCCTCGACTTTGAGCGGATCCTTGCCGAGATGTACCAGGAGGGAGCCGTAAAGGAACTGGACCACCAGGACCTGCTTGCCCAGGAGGGCGCCAACCGGAAAGTGCTGGTCGCCGACGATTCCTCCTTCATCCGGATGCAGATCTGTAACTCGCTGCGCGGGGCGGGGTATACCGTTGAGGAGGCCACCAACGGAGAGGAGGCCTGGCACTACGTGGAGCGGACCCTCGCCAACGGCAGTTTCGACCTCGACGCGGTCATTACCGACGTGGAAATGCCGAAAATGGACGGACTGCACCTGGTGAACCTGATTCGCGGCCAGGAAGCGCTCGCCGAGCTCCCCGTTTTCGTTTTCAGTTCCCTCGCCTCGGATGATAATATTAAAAAGTGGGAGAAGCTTTCCATCAACGGGGTGTTGACCAAGCCGGACCTTCCGAAGCTGGTCGGCATCCTCGGCGCGTGCCTGGCGTCCCATTAGCTGCGCTAGCGGCCGCAAGGGGGGCGGGCGCGTTGCTGGCACCTGCATGTCCCGGCCTTGAGGGATGGAAGTAACTACAACACTGCTGGCGCGATCACATGTGGGTCGTGAAAGGGACCGGGGATGGCCATTTCAGATAAAGACTTCGAACAACTACGCGATTATATCTACAACCTCTGCGGCATTTATTTTCAGGCCAGCAAGAAGTACTTCCTGGAAAGCCGCCTTTCCCGCAGGATGGAGGCTAGCGGCGTCAAGACGCACGCCGAGTACTACCAACTGCTCAGGTCGCCCAGGGGTACCGGGGAGCTGAAGTTCCTGCTGGACGAGATCACCACGAACGAAACCTGTTTTTTCCGGAACCCGCCGCAGCTAAACGCCCTGGAAACCAAGTTGCTGCCGGAGATCGTGGCGACCAAGAACAAGATGGGCTTTCGCAAGCTGCGCATCTGGAGCGCGGCGTCCTCCTCGGGGGAGGAGGCTTACACGCTGGCCATGATCCTGTTGGAAAAGCGCAACACCCTTTTGAAGGACTGGATCATCGAGATCATCGGCACCGACATCAACGAGACGGTCATCGCCCAGGCCAAGGAAGGGGTGTTCAACGCCTACTCGGTGCGCAACATGCCGGATTTTTATAAGCGCAAATACCTCACCGAGGATAACGGCAAATTCATCCTGGCTCCCGAGGTGAAGAAATTCGTCACCTTTAACAAGCTGAACCTCTACGAAGACGCGAAAATGATCTTCATGAAGAGCTTTGACATCATCTTTTGCGCCAATGTGCTAATCTACTTTGACGTGGCCTCCAAGTCGAAGGTCGTCCAGCACTTCTACAACAATCTGCAGCCCTACGGCTACTTCTTTGTCGGCCAGTCCGAATCGCTGCACGGGATCAACGACAAGTTCAAAACGGTGCATTTTCCCGGTGGATTCGCCTACAACAAATAGTCCGAGGTCATCTACAATGGATAGAACTGCAATGATTGAAAAGGCCAGGCAACTGGTGGAGCACATTGACGATCTGCCGACGATTCCGGCGATTGCCACGCGGATCCTGACACTTCTGGATCGTCCCGATGTCGAACTCGAGGAGATCGCCGACCTGATGCTTTCCGACCAGGTCATGACGGCCCGGGTACTGAAGCTGATCAATTCCCCGGTTTACAAGCCGGCCCATGAGATAACCTCGCTGAAGCGGGCGCTGATCCACCTCGGGTTAAAGCATATCCGCGAGGTCGTGCTGACCACCTCGCTTATCAAGGCCTTCAGTGTCAAGACCGGGGCGCTCGATGTCAGCACCTTCTGGGAGCACTCCTTCGGAGTCGGCATGGTCTCCAAGATCATTGCCGAGAAGATCGGCTACCCCGACCTGGATAAGGCCTACATCTCCGGCATCGTCGTCGACCTCGGGGAGGTGTTTCTCAGCAGCTACCTGCGGGATGAGTTCAAGTTGGTGCAGGATTCGATCAAGGGGAAGCCGGTCCGGATGGTGGAGGCCGAGGAGCTGCACTTAGGGACCACACACTGCGAAATCGGACTCTGCATGGCGCGCAAGTGGAACTTCCCGGAGGCGTACTGCGAAGTGATCGCTTACCATCACCATCCGGCGGACGCGACCACCGATCAGGTCCTGTGCGCCATCGTCAACCTGGCGGACCTCTTTTGGAGCGTGCGGGAACTCGACTACTGCGGCTGGGTGAGCTTCAAGCTGCGTGACGAGCCGGCCTGGAATATCCTCAATTCCCTCTCCGGGAAGCTTGGGGAGATGGACGAGGAGCGCTTTCGTTACGAGCTCGACGATGCCATAACCAGCGTAAAGGAGCTGGTTGCCTCAATCTTTACCGGCTGACCAGGGGCGCGCCGGACGAGATCCCGGGGAAGGTCACCTTCCCAAAATAACGGCCATGAGGAAGAATCGTGGTCAGCTTTAGCGGCCACCTCAACAGGGCCAGATATCACATGGAGGCACAATGGCTCTCAAACAGTCAGTTATCGATCAACTTGGGGTTAGCGAAGCCGAACTCACCCGGCTGCTTGCCGGCGACGTCTGCGAGATTTTCAGCACCATGGTGGGGGTCCCGGAGATAGAATTCCTCCCGCGGGATATAGAGAACCCCACTCATTTCAGTAACAGCGTAACCGCCATGGTCGGGTTGGCCGGGACCTCCAACGGCATGGTCTGCCTGCACACCTCAAAGGCGTTGGGGCTCTGGTTCACGGCCCAGATGCTTGGCATGGAGGTGACGGAGGTGGACGACGACATGGACGACGCGCTGGGAGAAATTGCCAACATGATCGGCGGCTCGTTCAAGCATCACCTCTCCAATACTGGCGACACTATCAAGCTCTCCACCCCTTCGGTCGTCACGGGGAGCGACTATTCGATCACCTCGGGTCATCCCGGCGAGAGCCTCTCCCTGGTCTTCCGGGCCGGGGGGGAGGAGTTCATCATCAGCGCGATCATAGCCATGGATTAGCGGTACTTTGGAAGCAGATCCCCGGCAAGTCGCCTTACCCCAGTTTCGCTTCAAAAATACCCGAGTCTCGCAGCAGCGAGCCCGGGTATTTTTGCATTTGGGGCTGTCAGATCGTAGTTTCCGAAACTCCCTCTCCCGGAGGGGGAGGGATGGGGAGGGGGAGCCAACTTTCTCCTCGACCGCCGCAGGCTGGTTGAGTGCTAACAAACAAAGCCAGGCCCTAACAAAACAGCTGTAGGGGGGGGGATAAGAGGGGGAGAGACGCGTCTGCGGAAGATTAGCACCAATAAGGTTAAATAATATGCTAGTGTTTCCTGCACTCCAAAAGAGAGCGCTTTAGGCACCCAGCCGCTCTGCATCAGAGCACCGCGTGATGGCAACTGTTATGCCGGCCGCTCCCGGTAGCCGGTAAGCGCAAAGAACCCGAGGTGACACATGGCAAAAATTACCCCTATAGTATTTGCACTGCTGATAGCCCTGGCGGGGGACGCTTTTTCCGATGAAAGCAAGGAACCCTTTTACGCACAGATTGGACGCGCGGTGATAAGGCTGGAGCATACGACGGAAACGACGAGCGAAGGTAATAGCAAAGCGGTAATTACCAATAATCCGGATGGCACTGGCTTTTTCGTCTGGAGTGGGGACAGGCTCTTTCTTATCTCAGCCCGGCATGTGGTTGACACCGAGCACGATTTGCACGCCAGGGTCAAGGTCTTCAACACAACCACCCAGACCAGTGAAATACTGTTACTGAAACTGCCCCGGAAAAATTGGATCTTCCACCCGGACCAGGGTGATGCCACCACCAATGCCGTCGATGTTGCGGTTATCAGGTTGACCCTGCCGGTCTGGGATAAATTCGCCGGGAGCATAAAGGGTTTTTCCTACCAGCCGGAGGAGGCGGAAGCAAGCCAATTGTCGTTCGAAGATGCCTTGCCACCTGAACAGGTAGTGACCTTTGGTTTCCCGGGAGAGGATGGCTTCAAACTGTTGGAGCAAAGACCCATGGCGAGATTCGGCATCATTTCCATGCACACCGGTGAGAAGTTCATCATGGTATCGAAAAATTATGCCAACGAGAGATGCGACGTCCTGGATATAAAGGCCTTTCCGGGCAACAGTGGCAGTCCGGTTATCAGTGCCACCGGGGGGACCCACTTGCTGGGAGTTTTGATAGCATCGAACAATTCGGACATCGCAGTCATGGAGCCAGCGTCGAGGATTCGGGAAACACTGGAGATAACCAGGAAGACACCCATAAAGGAATACAACTATTGGTCTAACTACACTGATACGACCTTGCCCCGGGTAGCCGGGCCTTAGGAGGCTGCCGCTTGCTCTCCCTTTTTTACCCGATGCCCGGGGGCGCTGCTGCATCCCCCCTTTGAAGCTCTTATCCCTCCTCACCCTTCGGCAGTGAGATCCAGAAGGTGGCGCCGCCGTCCAGCGCGCTTTCCGCCCAGACCTTCCCGCCGTGGCGCAGCACGATGCGCTGAACATTGGCAAGTCCCACGCCGGTCCCCTCGAATTCCTCCGTGCTGTGCAGGCGCTGGAACAGGCTGAAAAGCTTGTTGACGTACCTGATATCGAAGCCGACCCCGTTATCCCTCACGAAGATCAGTGTCTCGCCGGGACGATTCTCGAGCGCTCCGATCTCGATTTTCGCCAGGGGGCGCGGCCGGGTGAACTTTATCGCGTTAGAAATGAGGTTGACCATCACCTGGCGCAGCATGGCAGCATCGCCCACGATCGCGGGGAGTGGGGCGATCTCCCACTGGATTTCCCTATCCTTGGCATCCTCCGACAGTTCCTTGATGATATCCCGCACCAACTGATCGAAATCGACCCTGGTCTTCATCATCTCGGAGCGTCCCATCCGGGAAAAGGCAAGCAGGTCGTCAATCAGGACCCCCATCTTCTGGGCCGCCTGGGTGATCACCTGCATGTAGTGTTGGCTCTTCTCGTCCAAAGCGCTCAGGTCCCTGGAGTTGAGCAGATCCACGAATCCGATGATGTGGCGTAGTGGCGCGCGCAGGTCGTGGGAGACCGAATAGCTGAAGGCCTCCAGTTCCCGGTTGGTCGCGGCCAACTGCTCCACCTGGTTCTTGAGCGTGTTGTTGAGCTCCCTGATCTTGGCGTCGCTTTGCTTTTGCGCCGTGATGTCGCGCACCACCGCGAAGGCCCAGGTGCCGTCGCTGGTCTCCATCGGGTTTAGCATGATATCGACAGGAATCTCCCGGCCGTCGCTGCTGCGGCCGTAGAGTTCCAGCCCGATTCCCATCTTGCGCGCACGCGGGTCGGCGAAATAGCCGCGACGGTGCAGGCGGTGGCGCTTATGAAAGCGTTCGGGAATCAGATGCTCGATGGGATTTCCGACCATCTCCTCGCGCATGTAGCCGAAAAGCGCCTCGGCCATCTGGTTCACCTTGCGGATCACGCCGTGGGTATCCACCACCACGACGGCATCCGGTGCGTTCTCAAAGAGCCGCTCGAACATGTTGCGGCTCTTTTGCAGCGCCTCCTCCGCGCTGCGCCTTTCGGTGAGGTCCCGGGTGACCTTGCCAAAGCCGGTAAGCGTGCCTGACTCGTCGTACAGAGCTGTTATGGTGACGGAGGCCCAGAAGCGGGTGCCGTCCTTCCTGAGGCGCCAGCCCTCCTGGTCCACGCTGCCAATCGAGCGGGCGATCTCCAGCTCCCTTTCCGGGACGCCGGACTTGATGTCCTCTTTGGTGTAAAAGGTGGAAAAATGCTTTCCGATGATCTCGCCCGCGCGGTAGCCCTTGATCCGCTCGGCCCCGGCATTCCAGGAAGCCACGTAGCCTTGCAGGTCCACGATAAAAATGGCGTAATCCTTCACCTGTTCTACCAAAAGGCGGAACTGGTCTCCGGTCAGTGGCGCCTTGGCCTTCTCTGCTGCTGCGGGCTCTGCCCCCGGGTTCATCTCGTCTTTCTTTGCCATATCGCTAGCACCTGATGCTTGGAAAGGAATAGGAACGCCGGGTAATGCTCTGAATCCGGCGCTGGTAGCATTATATAATTTTTGGCCAGGCATTACAAATCGGGGGGGGCCGCACCGATCCACGGGCAACCCAGGGGGCTTCCTAGGCGCCGTGCCGGTTGCGTAGCATGCGGGCGGCGACGATCATGGTGGCCAGTGCCGCCCTGGTTTCCGGCCAGGCGCGGGTCTTCAGACCACAATCGGGGTTCACCCAGAGCCGCTCCTTGGGCAGATAGTGCAGCGCGCGCTCCAAAAGCTGCAGCATCTCCTCGCAGGAAGGGATGCGCGGCGAGTGGATGTCGTAGACCCCAGGTCCGATGCTGTTGGGATAGTGGAACTCTTTGAACGCCTCCAGAAGCTCCATCTGGGAGCGGGAGGTCTCGATGGTGATGACATCGGCGTCCAGGGCCGCAATCTGGGGGATGATGTCGTTGAACTCGCAATAGCACATGTGGGTGTGGATCTGGGTGGCCGGGCGGACTCCCGAGGTGGCCAGGCGGAAACAGTCGCCGGCCCAGCCCAGGTAGGCAGCGCGGTCGCTTTGGCGCAGCGGCAACCCCTCGCGAAAGGCCGGCTCGTCGATCTGGATCACCTGCAGCCCGGCCTGCTCCAGGTCGCGCACCTCGTCCCTAATCGCCAGGGCGAGCTGCAGGGCGGTCTCGCGGCGCGGCTGGTCGTCGCGCACGAAGGACCACTGCAGGATGGTTACTGGGCCGGTGAGCATCCCCTTGACCGGGCGGGAGGTAAGCGACTGGGCGTAGACCATGAGATCAACCGTCATGGGCCCCTTGCGCTCCACGTCACCAAAGATGATTGGCGGCCTGACGCAGCGTGAGCCGAAACTCTGGACCCAGCCGTTTCGGGTGAAGCAGCACCCCTCGAGCTGCTCCGCGAAATACTGAACCATGTCGTTACGTTCGAATTCACCATGTACCAGCAGGTCCATCCCGATTTCTTCCTGAAAGCGGATCGCCTGCGCGATCTCCCGCTCGATGGCGCTGCGATACTCCGCTCCCCCGAGCTTCCCCTGGTTTAGCTGGTTGCGCAGCCGGCGCAGCTCCGCGGTCTGCGGAAAAGAGCCGACGGTCGTGGTCGGGAAGAGCGGCAGTTGCAGGGCCCGCTGCTGGAGGCGCTGGCGCTCGGCAAAAGGGGCCTCGCGCCGCAGGTCCGTCGGGAGGACGGCGGCGACCCGCGCCTTCACCTGCGGCCTCTGGATCAGCTGCGAATCGTGGCGGCTCTTCATGAGGGTGCGGTGCTCAGCTAACGCCCGCTCGGCAGCGCCGGCGCCCGACGCGGCCAGGGAGGCGAGAGCCGCGACCTCGTCGAGCTTTTGTCGGGCGAAGGCAAGCCCCTGGCCGATCTCCGTCGCTATCCCGGTCGCCGCGCTCTCCTGCGTGCAGTCGTAGGGGACGTGCAAAAGCGAGCAGGAGGGGGCGAGCATGACGCGCTCCGCGCCGAGCGCGGCAAGCGCCCGGGCGACCAGTGGCAGGGCCCGGGAAGGGTCATTCTTCCAGACGTTGCGGCCGTCCACTACCCCAAGCGAAAGGCTGAGTCGCTCCGGTAGGACCGAGAGGACGGCCTCCAACTGGTCCGGCGCCCGGACCAGGTCGATATGCAGCGCGTGCACCGGAAGGCTGGCAGCCAGCGCGGCGTTATCCCGCAGTCCCTCGAAATAGGTGGTGAGGATGACGCGCAATTCCGGCACCGCCCCGGCTATCCGGGTAAAGGCGCGACGATAGGCGTCGGCCGCCCCCTCTGCCAGGTCGAGCGCCAGGAAGGGCTCGTCGATCTGGACGTAGTCGGCCCCCGCATCCCTGAGAAGCCGCAGCAGTTCGAGGTAAACCGGCAGGAGCCTGTCGAGTAGTTCCAGGCGGTGAAAGCCGCTCTCTTTCTCCTTGCCGAGCAGCAGGTAGCTGACCGGCCCGATCAGCACCGGCTTAGCGTTGATGCCAAGCGCCCTGGCTTCCCCGAATTCCTGCACCGCCTTGAGCGAATTGAGGGAAAAGTTTTGCTCGCGTTGGAACTCGGGCACTAGATAGTGGTAATTGGTATCAAACCATTTGGTCATCTCCAGGGCGATGATGTCCAGCCCGTCCTTTTGGTAACCTCGGGCCAGGGCGAAATAGAGATCGAGCGCCGGTCCGTCGGCAAGCGGCGCACAGCGCTGCGGCAGCGCCCCCATGGCGAGGGTCATGTCCAGCACCTGGTCGTAATAGGAAAAGTCGTTGCAGGGGATGAGGTCGATTCCGCTGTCGCGTTGGGCGAGCCAATGGGTGCGCCTGAGGCTCTGGCCGGTTTCCAGCAGTTCAGCAAGGCTCGCTTGTCCGGCCCAGTACTGCTCGCAGGCGCTCTTCAGCTCGCGCTGGATGCCGATACGTGGATAACCAAGATTATGGGTAAGCATCTGGATTCCTCCTCTGCTGCCTGATTTGCCGCTCGCCCGGCAAGGCACCTTCTTTCCTCTTTGATGCTCTGGCCGGCTCTCTCATGTGACGTGCGCGCGAACTCAAGTGTAACCCAAGGAGGATGCTTTACAAATAGACCTGAGGAAATGTACTCAGCTGGTGATGGCAGCGGGACCAGGGGAGGAAAATCCCCCAGAGGGGGGGTAGGGGATTGCCTCGATCGCCATGTGCCTGTTGGGGCCGGGGGGGTAGGGAGGGGAAAATGTCCCCTCTCCCGGAGGGGGAGGCTAGGGAGGGGGAAGTCCTGACAGGTCCGTTGCGCTCAAGGGGCGTCGGTGTCTTCGGGGGCTCACGCCGACAGCGTCAGGCGCTCCAGATCTCTTTTGGCGCAGTGGCGCGCCAAGGCCTGCACGACCTCCGGATCGAACTGCGAACCGACGTGCAGGCTCAGTTCCGCGAGGGCGTCGGTCGGCTGCCCCCCCCGATAAGGGCGGTTCGAATTGATGGCGTCGTAGGCATCGGCGACCGCGATGACCCTCGCCTCCAGCGGGATGACCTCCCCCTTGAGCCCCTTCGGGTAACCGGTGCCGTCAAAGCGTTCATGGTGATGCAAGATGCCGGGGAGGACGTCGTGCAGCCTTTCGATGGGTGCCAAAATGGAGACCCCGACCTCGGGATGCAGCAGCATGGGGGTGAATTCAGTCGCGCTGAGAGGCGCTTTTATGTCCAGTAAGGCATCGACGATGCCGATTTTCCCGATGTCGTGCAAAAGGCTCCCGAGGCGCACCCGTTCGGTCGTAGCCTCGTCGAGCCCCATTTCTCCCGCGATAGCGACTGAGAGGTGCATGACCCGCGCCGAGTGCCCCATGGTCCAGGGTGACTTGGCGTCGATGGCATTGGTGAGGCTTGCCACGGTGCTGATGAAAAGCTCTCGCATCTCCTCGTAAAGCCGGGCGTTCTCCAGGGCGACTGCCATCTGGGCGGCGATCTTCTCGATGGCGAAGGTGTCTTCGGCACTAAACTGGCCGGGCTCGCAGCGCCCGAGGAGCAGCACCCCTTTGGTGGTCTCCTTGCTGACCAGAGGAATCGCCAGCAGCGACTCCAGCCCCGCGTCACGGAGCGAGCCGTCCGGCTGATCCAGGCCCCCCTGAGTCGACAGACAGGTGATCTGGCGGCTCTCCCCGGCATCAAAGGCGTCCTCAGCAAGGTTGCGCCCGATCAGCCGGTTGCCGGGGCAGAAGGAATCCGGCACCCGAAGGCTGCTGCCGCGGGTAACCTGGACGATCAACGCGCCTTTTTCTTGCGCCAGCATGGTGACGAAGTTGCACTGGATGATCCAGCCGATCCGCTCGACAGCCGTTTCGATGATCTTGTCGTGGCTTAAGGTGGAAGAGATAGACTTGTTGATTTCGTCCAGGGCGAAGATGACGTCAGAGCGACGGGCCATAGCTACCGACATCTCCAGAGAGTCGTTGAAGAGGCCGATGTGGCTCGCAACCAGGGCGGCGTGGGAGACCATCAGTTTGGCCAGCTCGATTTCGTCGGGGGTGAAGCAAGGCTCGGCGCTACGGCGTGCGACAAAGGCGATACCCTCGACCTGATTACGCACCAGCATCGGAACCGCCAGGAGTGTGAACCCGTGCAGAAAGTCGCGCAAGGTGGCGGGGAGCGCATCGAAGCTGTCGCCCGCGGAAATCACCAGGTGCTTTCTTTTCTTGAGGACGCTTTTGAGTAGTGGGATCTTGTCGGCTGGAAGTGGCAGTTGCTGGAACAAACGGAGGTAGCGCGGGGGGAGTCCATTGCTGCGGATCGGGTCGAAGCCGGTGCGCTCGCGGTTCCGGAAATAAACGGCAGCCCAGCGGGCATGCACCGACTTTTTCAGCAGGACGGCAAGACCTTGTAGAACCTCGTCCTCCACGGTTAGGCCCGTCAAGCTTTCGACACCTTCTTGGTATGCTCCAAATGCTCCTGTCATAGCCTTAGTTTATCACAACCAACTGACAATGGTCCGCGTTTATCGGGCAGCTTCGGCATATTTTCCTGTCTAGTATTGCCCCAGGTATGATTAGATCATCTGTTGTTGACGCACCGGGTTGCCATATCACACTATGCTCTGCTACTTCGCGGCGCACTTCCCGATTAAGTCTGTCGATGACCACACCCGGTTGCAACGGGAGCTTGATAGAACAGGAGCCTTTTAGAGTTGCAGCAAGGAACTGCCGCTACCTGGCAGGCACGACAGTTTCAAAGCTCTGCATCCAGGGCGTGCCTCCCTCGCCAGCCTTGCGGCGGTCGCCGCCATCGCTTCCCCGGTACTGGTAGGTAAAGCGAAGTCGCGTGCCGGGGGGGGCGGCGACCGGCAGCTTCAGGCTGAATTCTGCGGCTTCCTCCAGGTTCAGCTGACGGGGGATCACGAAGCTCACCGAGCGTGCCGTGACTTTTCCGGCGTCATTCAATACCGCAACCCAGATTTCCAGGTCGTACATATAGGCGTAGCGCATGTTTTCAGCAACACCGTCCACGATGGTTTTATCCCCGGCGCTCTTGGTTTCCCAGGCCAACCGCAGGTCGAACTGGGAGTAGTGCTGGGGTAGGGTCTCGAACCGCGCGCGTGTGGTATCGGGGTAGCTGGCGCAGCCGCCAAGCAGCGCCGTGGTCATTGCCAATACTATTGCCAGCCGTAACATTTCGTGAGTCCTCCTTTCGGGTGCTAACAGCTGCCTTAGCTACCTATAATTGTAATCTCGACCAGTCAAAACCACAATTTCTCCTTCCTCCTCTTCCGCAGGGGGAACCGGCACCACCAAGCGCCAAGGCCCCCTTCCTCAGTTGCAGGGAAGGGGGCCTTGGGGATGCGGGGGGGGGGGCTGCTGTAATGCGTCGGCGTTACTCCGGCGCATCCTCCGGTGGGGCGTAATCCGGTGGAATGCTGTCGATAGCCGGGGGAGGGGGTATAGCGGTCCTGCGCGGTTGGCGATAGGCCCTTCTTGCGGTACCAGGAATCTGGTTCCCGCTCGCGTACATGCATTGCAGGTAGCTGTTGTCATAGCGGCGCTGCGCCTGCTGGCCGTAAACCTGGCCGGCGTCCGAGCCACTGGCGCTCCCGAGCAGCAGTCCGCTTCCGGCGCCGATGGCGGCACCCGCCCCGGCGTTGCCCGATGCGGCACCCAGTAGCGCCCCGACCCCTGCACCCAGAACGGTGCCGACTGCGGCTCCCGATACTGCGTTCTCGTTGTAACTTTCCTGCGGTCTTTGCCCGACCTGCTGCTCGGCCCAGCGCCTACAGGAGGCGTCCTCAGCCTGAAAAACCTCGAAAGGCTTGCCGGGAGCGGGCAGCACCATGACGCTGGGGCCCGTCGGCAGGGTCGCACAACCGGACAGCGCCCATAGTATCAGAAAGGTCGGAATCTTTAGCGTCTGTTGCATCCGGTTTTCCATGTCATCACTCCTTCCCTGTGGGCGGTGCCGGGACTGGTGGCGCCGGTGTCGGAGCCGGCGTTGGAACCACCCGCATCCAGCCGCCGGGGCATTTTTTCACATAAGGATAATAGGTCTTCGCATCGCTGCAGTAATACCAATACTGCTGCTCGGGTTGCGCTGCCGGCTGATGCACATATTCCTGCGGTTGCTGCTGAATGACGACCGGCGGCGCACTGTAGTAAGGATAACCGTAGCCAGGATAGCCATAACCGTAAGGGGCTCCCCACCACGGTCCCCACGGGTCGATGTAGATTCCTCCCCTGAAGCGGGCCTCCCCTGGCAGGGAATATCCCAACAGCAGCACAACGGTGGCCAAGATGACGACAAGGGACTTTTTCATATTGCCTCCCATTAAACTAAAACGAACTGCTTTGCTATAATTCTGTTAGTTATATTTTTGGCTCATTTCAGTGCTTCGTCAAGTACTATCTTCCGGTTGCCAGTGTAAGGTTGTGTGGCGCAGGGCCACTGCTGGGTTAACTTTTACTGCGTCACACTATTCCTCTGAACCTTTCTGCGTCTCCCTAGACCTGCCATTTTCCCCAAAGTAACAAGATCGATGCTGCTTCAAGCCTAAATGGCTTTCCTGGAGGTTTGCTCCTCGATTCACTGTTATTTTACCGCCAAATTGTGGATGGATTGTGCAAACAGTGAGGAAAGGTGACTTGTGCCGCCAATGGAATCCTCGCGGCAGTCCGTCAAATAGAGACAATGCTAGGTCGGGTTGGTTTTCCGCGGCGACTAACTGCACTTTGGGGACCAGGAGAAGCTGGGTGAGGCAAGGGGAAGAGGAAGGGCCGAGGTGTGAGGGAGCCATATCTTAAAGCTAGCGGAGGCAGGGGAGCATAGACAAAATGGCAAAGGTTTCTTGGTAGGCAGGCAGGGTTTTTGACTCAACTGTCCTTGATATCTGTCAGTGGATTGATAGAATGTCTTAATATTTGCGGCGCTAAAAGACGATAGTGTCAAAACTTCTATGAAAACCGGGGGGGATTAACATGGAAGGCTGCAGCTCCGGCGAGAATAAAACCAAACCTCGATGGACTGGCGCTTTCCTGGTCTGCCCACAGAGTGGTAGCCGTGGC
>Ga0209123_1002899_pt1 | contig 13684 bp, 16 predicted proteins | sample BarGraIncu00431A_FD_184500 | JGI IMG/M metagenome (GOLD analysis project Ga0209123, IMG submission 184500) | Arctic peat soil microbial communities from Barrow, Alaska, USA - Barrow Graham LP Incubations 004-31A (SPAdes) (version 2) | ecosystem: Environmental > Terrestrial > Soil > Wetlands >...
GTATAAAAAATTTATATTTTTATTATTTGCTTCGGAAATTTTACTATATATTATAGCTCTAAGTATTGGATTTTCTATATATAAAATGTCTTCTAGCACTATCATAGATTTGTTTAAGGGGGATATGTATTCTTTTAACTTATACTTTAATTCAATTTCATTTGTGCTTTCAATTAATCCATAAATAACATTTAAATGATTTTTGAAATCATGCTGCCTTGCACGAATGTCTTCAGTTATATTGTTTAGGATTTTATTATATTTATTTTGAACTTCAGAGTCTTTTTTTGATTGTTCAGCTTTTATTAGATAGAAATATAGTAATGTATTGACAGAAAATATAGAAATTATTATAGAAGTAATTAGTACTGCATTATTTAGAATTAAATTAATATTATGAACCCATATAATTTTGAGTATTAGTATGTAGCTTAATAAATTTATTAGAAAACAAAATAAAATTTTCGGATTTATATTTATGTCATTTTGAAAATATTTCTTTAATTTAGGAATAAAATGAGATACCACTACTAAAAAAATAGACAGTATAAACTGTATAGTAATACTAATTAAAAATTCACCTTGATAATTACCAATATATTTTTTGTATATAAAAATGAAGATGAGCTGCAATATCATAATAAATGCAACGATAGAAAAAAATTCTACAATGGTTGGTACAAACCTTTTTTTATAAAAAATACGAACTAACAATATTATAATCAAATAATTTATTACCATATTAAAGTTTATATTGAATGTTGTTATAGATGTTGTTAATGCTCCAATTGATATTATAATAAGGTTTTTAATCAAAATATTTTTACCGCTTAGGCCAACTTTAGACCATATAATAAAAACACACCCACACTCCATACAGGCAAGCATATATGTTTCAAATGAATTCAATATAATCACTCCTCACTTATCAACACTTTGTTACTTGGGTCATTTCTAAAATTTGCTATAATTGTATCTTTAAAGTTATAACTTAAGAGAGCGATTTCTTCATAATTATCGAAAAATAATTGATATGATTTTATATTCAGTTTTTCTATTTTTGTAATATGTCTAATGTTGACAGCAAATGATTTATGAGATTGAAGAATACTATTAGTAAGACTACTGCTATTTATCAATATTAGGGTTTGTTTTAATGAAAGCCCTTTTACTTTATAGTTGCCTTTTTTAGTATGGATAGTACATACCCTAGAATTAACTTCAATAAAAAGTATATCATCTAAAAATACTTTTATTAAAATGCTATTTCCTAAGTCAAAAACAACATTTTTTCTCTCAATTAAATCATTGTTACCTGAACGTAAAACAATCCGTTTACTTAAAGCTATTAAATTTTCTGTGTCATATGGTTTTAATATGTAATCGTAGCAATGTACTTCTTTAAATGCTTGAGTTATGTATTCTACATGGGATGTTAAAAAAATAATCCAGCTGAACTCGTATTTATATATTTTTCTTATTTCAACTGCTAAGTCTAGTCCAGAAGAATCCTTTAAACAAATATCTATATAAAAAATATCTACAGTAATATGTCTTAATATTTCTAAAGCTCCATCTTTATCATCTGAACTATATACGGTTAAGCTCTTATCTATTCCCAAAAGCATGGTCTTTAAATTTTCACTTTGGATGATGTCATCCTCTACTATTAGTATATTCATCTGAAGTTCTCATTCCAGTTGGTTAAGCTGCCTAAACTACATAATATTATAACATATTAATTATAATTTAACATATTTGGTCGAAAAATATGTTATATACCATGAAAAGTAAAAAAACAATCATGAAAGGAATAATATAAGAGAATATACCTTTGATGTAAGAAAATAAGCATAATGAGGAGTTTTTATTGTTTTATTTAAAAATATTGGTAAAATATAGAGCATAGAAATTTTGACATTAAAGGTACAACCCTTAAAGGCTTAGAAGATGGTGCTAAAAAACTTGGATTTGATACTAAAGCCATTAGAGTTGACAAAGAAGGCTTTATTAGTAAGTACACATTGCCAGTAATAGCACATTTAATTACAAAGGAAGGTCTTAGTCACTTTGTAATAGTTCACAAGATAAAAAAAGACAAGGTTACAATACTCGATCCTGCAAAAGGTGTAATTAAAAAAACTATAGATGAATTTTTTATAGAGTTTAATGGGGTACTTCTTTTGCTTATACCAAATCAAGAGTTTAGTGTAAAAAAAGATAAAAAAGAGAGTATGCTTTTAAAGTTTGTAAGTATACTTTTACCACAAAAATCGTTGTTCATATATACCATAATAGGATCTGTAATATTAACGATTCTTGGGATATCATCCTCATTTTTCGATAAAATCTTAATGGATGAAATTCTACCATATGGTTTAAAAAATCAACTTACGACTTTAACCATAGGATTTTTGGTTATGGGAATAACTCAAATATTAATATCAGCTATAAGGCAACATATGCTTATATATTTATCACAGAAAATAAGCATTTCATTATTGTTAGGTTATTTTAGGCACGTATACAAATTACCAATGAAATTTTTTGCATCGAGAAAGGTGGGAGACATTCTCACAAGATTTAGAGATGCTACTACTATACAAGATATATTAACATCGGTCACATTGTCACTAATTATGGATATTGCCTTAGCGTTATTTTCAGCAGTAATACTATACATAATGAATCAGACGTTGTTCATAGTTGTGTTGATTCTTACAATTATTAGTGCAGCACTTATATATATATTCAAAAAGCCATACAAAGCAATTAAGCTTGCTCAAATGGAGGCCGAAGCTAGGTTAAACAGTCATATAATTGAAAGCTTAAAAGGAATAGAAACAATAAAGGTTAATGCAGCAGAAGAAAAATCTTTACAGAAATTAGAAGTAGAGTATGTAAGAAACCTTAGAATTGGTTTTAAAACTAGAGTGCTCTCCAATATACAGGGCTCAATATCTTCATTAATATCAACTGTTGGAAATCTAGTGCTTATGTTTATAGGTGCAACAATGGTTATAGATGAGAAAACTACTCTGGGAGGTCTGATGGCATTTACTTCTCTATCAAGTTATTTTATGGGACCGATAGGAAGACTGGTAGGGCTTCAACTTAGTATACAAGAGGCAGGTATATCTCTAAAAAGAATATCAGAGATATATGAAGTAGAGAAAGAACAGGATGAGGAAGAGAAGATCAGTATAGATAGAATAAATGGAGATTTAGAACTCAATAATGTTACCTTTAGGTATGGCAGTAGAGTACCTGTTTTAAAGAATTTAAGTTTAAAAATACCAGCTGGTAAAAAGGTTGCATTAGTTGGTGAATCAGGAAGTGGAAAAAGTACCATATCAAAGCTACTTCTAAAATATTACTCTCCAGAGGAAGGTAATATAAATATATCTGGATATGATATAGAAGAGCTTGATTTATACGATTTAAGAAAGCAAATAGCTTATGTACCTCAAAACATAGAATTGTTCTCAGGGACTATAAAAGAAAATGTAACACGCGGTAAAGAAAGTTTCACCTATGAGGATATTAAGGTAGCTTGCGAAAATGCAGGTTGTAGCTCATTTATAAATAAGCTTCCAGGTAAATATGATACATTTTTAGAGGAAGCAGGAGGTGGCTTATCAGGCGGAGAAAGGCAGAGAATAGCACTAGCCAGAGCATTTATAAAGGAATCAAACTTTTTAATACTGGATGAAGCTACAAGAAATCTAGACTTTATAAGTGAAGCAAAAATATATGAGACTCTTTTTGTAAAAGGAAAGAACACTACAATGCTTATTATTGCACATAGACTCTCCACCATTAGGAATTGCGACATAATTTACGTTATGGATAAAGGGAATGTAGTGGAAGAAGGAAGCCACAAGGAACTCTTAGAGAAAAAAGGTTATTATTATAGACTTTATATAAGTCAGGTTGGAGAAATTGAAACTATAGCAGTAAAAGATATTGAATTGGGAAAAACAAGTAAAACAAAATAAAGTACTGAAATTAAACAATGTACTTATAAGAGAAGTAAGTGAAAACGAACTTATAGATATAAACAAAATTACTTATATGATGGATAGTTATGTAAAATCAAAGGGTAATTCTACAATGGGTCCAATGATTAATTACTCAGCTGTTGAAGGTGATGAAAATGGACAAGCTAAAATAATAATAAAACTTTTAGTGCAACTGAAAAATCCAATTCACAATATAGAGAAGCCATATGAATTAAAAAACCAAATCAGAGTAACAAATTGTTTGTTTGCAAGATTTACTGAAAAAGAAGAAAATATTCAGTATGCCTATTAAAAATTGGGATTATTCGCCTTTGAAAATGATATTAAATTAAAAGGAGACAGCTACACAGTTTTTGTAGATAAAAATGAAGAAGAAATTGTGGCAGATGTATTTATGGAACTAAAACAAGGAGTAGATGAGCTTGAAGCTATATAATCTAAACGAATTAACTGATAGTAGGGTTCTTTATGATAAAAATTCACCTAAACTCATGATATACATAATTGCGTTAGTTACTATACTTTTAGCATTGTTTTTAGTTTGGGCAAATAAAGCACCAAAAACGTATATGGTAAAGGGGCAAGGAATAGTAACTACAGAAAATAAGTCGCAAATTATGGCTGCCGTATCTGGTTCAGTAGTAGATGTAAGTATATTAGAGGGTAAGGAGGTAAAAGAGGGAGATGTAGTTTTGCAATAGATGCTACTGCTGGTATGAGTGTGGGTTATGCAACAACATTGGTCGCTGGTAGGGGGCACGGTAGCCATTTCTATTCCTGTTCTTGGATGGGTTGCAGGAGGCGTTTTAGCATTGGCTGTAATAAACCAAGCAGGTAATATTGCTAGTGCACTTGTTCAAATTGTCATTTAAGTATTTTCAAAATAATAGAGAGCTTAAATGACAATTTTCTAGATGTGAGAACAGATAGATTCAAAATCATAATTCACATAGTTTTGAAATTTTTTAATGAAAGTATAATATAGTGACATATTTAAAAATGAATGGAACAATACATTGTGAATAAAATTTATTTGAGGAGGAATGCAAATGGGTACTTTAAAAGGTGAAAAAGAAAAACTTTCTACTGCTATTTTCGTATTATTTGTTATAAATATCACTAATTATATATGCCTTTTATACGCTTCATATTGTTTTATAAAGTATGATCTATTTCATAAAACAGTTCTACTTGTAGATTACAGAATATTGATTTTACCTCTTTCATATTGTGTTATGCTTTTGTGTATTTTAATATCATATTTTGTAGTAGATATAGAAGCTGAACCGTTATTTAGTATATTTAAACCAGTTGGTAAACTTGACTTCTATGTTAGAGTATTTATAGTTATATGCACGTTCATCTTACTTAAGGAAACTGTAAATATTAATAATAGTATGTATTTATATTTATTTTTATCGTTTCTTATTAATTTTTACTTGGAGAGTAAAATGAAAAAAATAACCAATAATACAAGCGATGCAGAAATAGAAAAAATTATAAGTAATAATACAATTAATTTTACAGAACAAGAAATTAAATTATATAAGCAAGAATTAAAGAAAGGTACTATAGCTTTATTTTTGGTATGTTCTACGGTGTTTTTTAACTTTATTTTAAAAAATATGTTAATTACAGTTATATTCTTCTTTATTTATTCTACAATAAATTTACATCTTTTAAATAATACATATTTTTTATTATATGGAATTAAAAATGCAATTAAAAATGGAATTAAAAAATCAGTGAAATTGTTTAAGATTAGCAAGTTATTATTTTAATGATATCATCGCACCTATGGAAAGTGCCGGGAATATAGCTTTATGGAATATGGCACTAAAAAGAAGGCTTACAATAACAACTAATTATAATCCATTTGTCTTATTTAGCGTAAGCTAAAGAATAAAAATATGTTTGAGGAGCGTTCGTTATGGTAATTGTGATTTATTCACTTATAACATATATGATTTGGCTGGGAATAGACGTTTTTAGGTATAATAAAAACTTTAAAAAAGGAAAAGATACATTTCAAATAAATCAATTAATAAACGTAATGGTTTCTAGTGGAAGTTTGGCTTTTTGGTCAACAAATAATAATTTTAGTAAAGAAATGATTGCTACTATGATTGGATTAAATGCATTGATTTATGCTGTTTATTGGGTTATATGTATGTTTGTAAGAAGTAAATATGATAAATCATTTATGTCAAAATAAAGGATGGATTTATACAAATAGTGGCGATTGTAGCGGAATAGCTCTTATATATTATAAAAAAGGATAAAAGAATGCGTTGATTAAATTTAACATTACCTTATCCTTTGTTTTTATGTGAAATGAAAATAAGCAGGCCTATCGAAAAGTATATAATCTTTTTATGCTATTAAATGTACGTTTCGTACATTTAATATTGTTTTAATCCTGAAAACAATATAATATAAGTTTAGATGCGTTTAATATCTATTTATTGTGGAATAATTTATAAATAAAATATATTTTTTGAAATTAAGTTTTGCGGGGAGGTCTTTAATAATGGTAAGTATTTCAGAGTATGAAATTAAATCAAGTTATGCTAGAAATATTGCGGTGTTTTTGATATATACTATAATTGCTTGTATTTTGATGGAGTTTTTTAGAGATTATGAAATTATCAATACGTCAGCATTTATTTTTGGAGTTCTAGCTGTAAGCATAATAACATTTTTGCGGATATTTATGCAGTGTAACAAAAATATTTATGGTGGCGATGGATATCTTATTTTCACTCCTATTGAGGGATCCACTAATAGTGGCGGGGGGAAAAGCCTTCTGCTTTCGAAACTTTTACCTGATCTTATATGGATGTTCATATTGGCATTAATTATGACTTCGCTAGTTACAGTACTTTTTTTTAGTTACAGCGATGTAAGTTATATGGAGGATGCCCGAAATTTTTATAGAACAAACAAGGCATATACAATAATGTATCTTACGGAGTATTTGTTAAATGTGTTTCGTTCTGTATTCGTAATGTATTTTTCAATTTGCATCTCAAAATTACCTATGTGGAAAAAGTTTGGCGTAATTTCAGGACTGGGAACATATATTATTATAGAATTTTTCAACTTAATCCCTTTGTTATTCTTAAAAGATGTAGCGCAGTACGTTAAGACTACAGGAGGATTTTATGTGTTAGTAAAGGAGTATTCAATAAATAATTTACTTGTTTGGTATGTTATGGACTTATTTATATTTGGATTAGTTCTCTACATAACATCGCGATTGCTTTATAATAAGAAGACTCTAAAAAAAATATCACTAATTAATCAGTAATAGAGATTTCTTGTTTTATTTGAGATGAAGTGTACTTATAGGGTTCAATGGATAAAGATGGGAGGCGTGCATTTTGAATATTCTAATTGTAGAAGATGAGCAAGATATAAGAGAACTTTTAGAGATTCATTTATCAAAGGAAGGATATACTATTTTTACGGCAGAAGACGGCCTAGAGGCTCTTAATATATTTGAAAATAAGGATATAGATATTGCGCTGCTTGATGTTATGATTCCTAAAATTGATGGATTTAAGGTCTTAAAAAAGATTAGAGAAACTAGTGAAATACCTGTAATTTTTATAACTGCAAGGGCGGAAGAATCAGATAAAATTTTGGGGCTTGGACTTGGTGCGGATGATTATGTAATAAAACCTTTTAGCCCTATTGAAATAATTGCACGAGTTAAAGCGCAGCTAAGACGATATTATAAATATGCTAATAAAACCCATAAAACTGCAATAATAGTTGGAGAGTTAATGCTTGATAAGGAAAGCTGTTGTGTTTATAAAAATAGCGTTGAGATTGCTTTAAATCCAAAGGAGTATAGGCTACTTGAGTTCATTTTAGAGAATCCCGGAAAAGTATACACTAAAAAGCAACTATACGAAATAGTGTGGCAAAATCCTTATTACGGAGATTCTAATACTATTATGGTACATATAAGTCATATAAGAGAAAAAATTGAAGCTGATCCTAAGAATCCGCAGTATTTGAAGACCATAAGAGGGATAGGATATAAAATGGAGAGAAATCATGATTAGCAAAATTAAATTAAAGCGAATTGGATCTTATTTCAAAAGTAAAAAGATGGCAACTCAATTATTTAAAAATTATATTTTATTTTTAATTATATTAGTTGCCATCTTTTTGCTAACCATGGTTGCCCTGGTAACCTATTCATCTATTAATTACGTGGATTCGTCAACGCAAAATGCAACAGCTCAGTATATTATTAAACAAAGTTATAAAGATATTGATGCAACAAATTTTATAAAACATAAAGGGTACGTGGAAGTGCTTGATAAAAATCTGGTTATTGTTATGCAAAATGGAAGTAAACATGAAGTGGGTTTTAAATATACGCAAAAGTATTATAAGGATATGACCACTAACAGCTTAAAGGATGGGTATTTTTATTCTAGTAAATACGAGAATGCAAAAGACTTTATTTTGATTACGGCTATGCCTAATAGTATCTTTGATGCCTACACTTGGGGTATTGAACATAAAGATCAATTGGAACAAGAAAGTAATCCTGAAAACAAAAGACTAACTTTTTTAAGAATATTTCCATTTATAATAGTAATATTTTTGATTTCTACAATGGTGCTTTATTCAAAACTTACATCTATGATGTTTGTTAACCCATTAAAGAAACTTTTAAAGGGTGTTAATACTATAAAAAATGGTGAATATTCAGCCCGCGTTGAGATTAACTCTTTAAATGAAATAGGCCAACTAAAGGACGCATTTAATTTAATGGCAGAAAAAATACAGCAAGAGAAATTGCTAAAAGAAAAAGCTGAGAATAACAGGAAGAGAATGATTCTTGATATTTCTCATGATTTGAAAAACCCATTAACAAGTATACTTGGCTATTCAGAATTCCTATTAGAAAATGAGGAGATTACAATAGGAGAAAAAAACAAGTTATTAAAAGTTATTAATAATAATAGTAGGAGGGCTAATGATTTAATACAAGATCTTTTTGAATTTTCTCGTGTTGAAAGCACGGAATATAAATTAGACATATGTAACAATGATATAGGCGAGTTTTTACGAGAACTTATTGCAGGGTATGTTCCTATTATGGAGCAAAAAGGTGTTCATTATGAATTTGATGTTACTGAAGATGAAGTAGAGATGTTATTTGATAGAAAAAACCTGGATAGGGCCTTGAGTAACATTATATTAAATAGTATTAAATATAATAGTCCTGGAATTACTATTAGTATTAAACTTTTAATAGATAATAATGAAGTTGTAATTATTATTGAAGACAATGGAGTAGGAATACCTAAAGAATTTGAAGGAAATATATTTGAACCTTTTGTTCGCGTAGATACTACGAGAAACTCAAAAAATGGTGGTACAGGGCTTGGACTTGCAATATCAAAGTCAATAATTGAAAAACATGGTGGTAATATTACTCTAGTGCAGGATATAAATAAAGGTTGTAAATTTATAATAAAATTAAAAAATAGTAAATAGTACATAAAGGTAACATAATAGATTGATATATATAATAAAACAGTGTATCATTGAAGGGGTTTTTAGGTTTATATGTAGAAACCTTATATAAAAAAGAGGAGGAGATTAGTTGGACAGTTCAAAACAATTAGGGGAAGAAAATATAGGTAGGCTACTTATAAAATTCTCTGTTCCGGCGATTATAGGAATGCTTGTTAATGGGCTATATAACGTTATTGATAGAGTATTTATAGGACGTGGAGTAGGGAACCTTGCCTTAGCAGGGGTTACAGTTACGTTCCCTATTGCTATTATGATTATGGCTTTTGCAATGCTTGTGGGAATCGGAAGCGCGGCACTTATATCTATAAAACTTGGGCAACAAAAAAAAGAAGAGGCGGAACATATCTTAGGGAATGCATTTACGCTCCTTATTATAATTTCAATTTTAGTAACTATTTCCGGACTTATATTTTTAGAACCTATTTTATCAAAAATAGGAGCTAGTAAAGATATTATGCCATTTGCTAAAGACTACATATCAATAATACTTATAGGTGGGATATTCCAGGGTGTAGGCTTTGGTCTAAACAACACAATACGATCTGAGGGTAATCCTAAAGCTGCTATGTTTACAATGTTAATAGGCGGAATTTTAAATACAATTTTAGATCCAATTTTTATTTTTGTTTTTCATATGGGAACTAAAGGAGCAGCTATTGCAACTATTCTTTCTCAGGCTATAAGTATGACATGGGTATTATATTATTTTTTTGGTGGTAAAAGTACTTTAAAAATACGCTATAAGTATTTAAAGTTAGATGCTAAAGTTGTAAAAAGCATTTTTGCTATAGGGATGTCACCATTTACAATGCAACTTGCAGCAAGCATAGTGTCTATTATTTCTAATAGAAGTTTAGTTCAATATGGTGGCGATATTGCTCTTGGAGCAATGGGAGTTATTATGAGTGTGGTAATGATGATATTAATGCCAACGTTTGGAATTAACCAAGGTTGTCAACCAATTATCGGATATAATTATGGAGCAAAAAATTACCATCGCGTAAAACATGCTTTATTTATATCAATAATAGCAGCTACATGTATTACTGTAACTGGATTTACAATTATAGAGTTATTCCCTAGGCAAATTATTGGTTTGTTTAATAAGGACCCAGAGTTACTAGCGGTAGGTAGTCATGGAATTAGAATATATCTTATGATGCTTCCTATAATAGGTTTCCAAATAGTTAGTTCTAACTACTTTCAAGCTATAGGTAAAGCGGGCATATCTATATTTTTAGGATTAAGCAGACAGGTGATACTTCTTATACCATTACTACTTATTTTGCCAAGGTTCTTTGGATTAACTGGAGTGTGGATGTCGGGGCCTAGCTCAGATGCACTGGCTTCAATAATAACGGCGGTGTTTATCTTTGTAGAAATAAAACATCTAAATAAATTACAAAGCGAAATGGAATCCGTAACTATAAAATAAATTTACAATAATATAAAACACAAGAAAAAGTATGAATTACGTATAATGCATTGAAGCATTAGTAGTAATTTATACTTTTTCTATTTATTTCTTACTAACTTTATCAAGTTCTTTTACAAGACTTTTCATACGTTTTTCTATTTTGCTAAGAGCGCTGCAATAATCTAATAGAGACCTGTCAACTTGATTGGTGTTGCCTTTATAAATTTTATATAAATCTTTACCTATATCTCTATAAAGATCTTCCATACTATTTTCTTCGAAATGGATTTTATATTTAAGTTTAGATATTTCGATAAAAGTCTCAGACTTGTTTGATATAGATTCTAAACCATTACTTATTGAATCTTTAATTTTATTTAAATTAGGGGCTGAAGGCATAACATTCACTCCTTTTATGTTATAATTTAAATTAAATGGATAGACTTATTAATATATTATTTAATGTGATGTATATAGGTGACTACAAATTTAACTAGAGTAAAATATAATTTTATGTTTTTATAAATGTTGAAAAGAACGTTAATTTTAATACGGTGGTGATTATATGAACAACAAAGAAAAACCAATAGGATTTTTTGACTCAGGAGTGGGTGGAATAAGTGTTTTAAAGGAATCTCTAAGTAGGTTGCCCAAGGAAGATTTTGTATATTTTGGTGATTCAATAAATGCACCCTATGGAACTAAAAATGTAAATGAAGTTAAAAAACTAACTTTTAGTGCAGTAGACTTTCTAATAGACAAGGGAGTAAAAGTTATAGTAATTGCTTGCAACACAGCAACTAGCGCAGCTATAGATGACCTTAGGCGTAAGTATTCAGATATACCTATAATAGGAATAGAGCCAGCACTAAAGCCAGCGGTAGAAATCAGTAGAGGTAGAAGTGTAATTATTATGGCTACCCCTATGACCTTGGCTGAAAAGAAGTTTAATGATTTAATGAATCTTTTTAGTAAAGAGGTAAATATAATGCCACTTCCATGTGCGGGACTCGTTGAGCTTATAGAAGATGGGATTATAGAGGGAGACCTAGTTGAAAAATATTTGAAGGACAAACTTTCAAAGTTTGCGCAAATAGACGTAGCATCTATAGTCCTTGGATGTACACATTATCCATTTATAAAAAATGTATTAGCAAAAATTGTTGGAGAAAAAACGGCTATAATTGATGGGAGTATAGGGACTGTAAATCAATTGAAAAGGCAGCTAATTAGTACTAATCTTTTAAATGATAAGAAAACAAAGGGTATTGTGACTATATATAATTCATCTAAAGACAATAGTATAGTAGATTTAAGTTACAAATTATTAAAATTATAGTTATATAAATAATAATTAGCAGCCTGAAAATAATTTTGGACTGTTTTTTGTTGCGTAGAAGTTATTACTTATAATGTAAAAAGAGCAAAGGGCGTCTATCTTAATCTAAAGTATTTATAACAATATCATGACTAAGTGAATATAATATATTGTACAAAAAACAACAGAAATAAGGTGATGAAATGAAGGTATTTCAATTAAAAAAAGACAATGAAAACCATGTAGAAAGTGATGTATTTAAGATGAAAATTGAGGGAACTAAAAAGATTAACTGTATAATTGTAAGTAACCCACTGCAAAGTAATTGTTTATGTGTTATAAATCATCTAGTTTGCACTGGTACAGAAAATAAAAATATTGCGCACTTAATTATTGCAAATGATGACAAACACTTAAAAGGTATAACTACATTGGGTAGCTTAAACGTTGGATATGAATTCGGGAATACAGATGAAAATGATAATTTAGAAATAGATATAGTAAATATTGATAAGAATAAAGAGGTAGATATGCTAGGAGAACATTTTTTAATAATACTTCCTGGAGGAAATATTCGTATAGAACTTGAGAAACCTGAGGAAGAAATTAGCTTACAAATAAGCCTAGAACAACAAATCATGTAATCTATTATTATTTTAAGGACCAAAAAGACAACCAGAATAGAAGAATTTATATGTTCTGGTTGTTTTTTAGATGATTAATATATGGTTTATATTTAAAAAATGGTAAATGATATTATGTGTGATATAATTTAAAGTGAATACATAACAAAAGGAGAGATAATATATGAATCCAATAGTAACAATTAATATGATGGACGGTAAAGTAATAAAGGCAGAACTATATCCAGAGGTTGCACCTAATACGGTAAATAATTTTATTAGTCTTATAAACAAAGGTTTTTATAATGGAATTACTTTTCACAGAGTAATCCCAGGTTTTATGATTCAAGGCGGCTGCCCAGAAGGAACAGGAGTTGGCGGACCAGGATATTCAATAAAAGGTGAATTTAATTCTAATAAATTTAAAAATGACTTAAAGCATTCAACAGGTGTTTTATCAATGGCTAGATCAAATGATTCAGATTCAGCAGGAAGCCAATTTTTTATTATGGTAGCTAATTCACCTCATTTAGATTCAAGTTATGCAGGTTTTGGAAAAGTAATAGAAGGAATGGAATATGCTTTGGAAATTGCAAAAGTAGAAAGAGATTTTAGAGATAAGCCATCTAAGGAACAAAAAATAGAAAGCATGACTGTAGACACTTTAGGAATTGAGTATAAAGAACCAGAAAAAATGTAGCACTATATAATTATAAGATTTGAAAAAATATACAATTAT
>Ga0209123_1002901_pt1 | contig 13673 bp, 12 predicted proteins | sample BarGraIncu00431A_FD_184500 | JGI IMG/M metagenome (GOLD analysis project Ga0209123, IMG submission 184500) | Arctic peat soil microbial communities from Barrow, Alaska, USA - Barrow Graham LP Incubations 004-31A (SPAdes) (version 2) | ecosystem: Environmental > Terrestrial > Soil > Wetlands >...
TCGTGTAAGTTATCCTATCTATCATATCGACAACATTCAACCTAGTTCAATTGGCAAAAACCCTAAAAATATATTTTTTCTGACTGCAGATTCTTTTGGGATTTTGCCTCCAATTTCAAAACTCACACCAGGGCAAGCTGCTTATCATTTTATTTCTGGCTACACGGCAAAAGTAGCGGGAACCGAAGCGGGAGTTACAGAACCCCAACCCAATTTCTCGGCTTGCTTTGGAGCGCCATTTATGCCGTTGCACCCAACAAAATATGCCGAAATGCTGAGCAAAAAAATGAAAGATGCCAATGTAAAAGTTTGGCTGATCAATACCGGTTGGACAGGCGGCCCTTATGGAACAGGAAGCCGCATGAAATTAAAATACACCCGTGCCATGATTACCGCAGCATTAAACGGAGAATTAGACAATGTAAATTATGTAAATCACACCGTTTTTGGTATTGCGAAACCGCAATCTTGCCCAAATGTTCCAGATGAGATATTGAATCCTGAAAACACATGGGACAATCCCGAATTATACAATATAAAAGCGGTAGAATTAGCACAAAAATTCAAAGCTAATTTTGCCAAATTTTCAGCATTTGCCAATGCCGAAATTATGGCAGGGTCACCATTAGACTAAGTTAATTATAATTCAAAAAGGGAAAGAGCTGTTCATAATGGACAGCTCTTTTAATTTGTACATAGTTGACAGTCAGCAAATTCTTCGAATATTTGTGTATAAAGATAAATAATTGATTATGTGAGCTGAAAGTTCTTGTTGATGAACAGAATGAAACCTGAAAACGGTTTGCCTATTCATTGTGTTTAGTGCTAAAATCAACATTATAAATAAAAAAGCTGCCCGAAAATTACTTTTCGGGCAGCTTTTAAAATGATATTAAAGATTAGGCTTGGTTGTACTAATATCCAGGGTTTTGTTCGTAAAGACCTAGTGACACTAAAATTTCTTGAATAGGAATTGGGTACAATAAAGAGTTTTTATCAATGGTGCCAATGCTATGAGAAAGATCTTCTAGAGTTTTCCAGTTATTCATAATAGTCAAGGCATTACCTGATCTAATTAAGTCAAACCATCTTGTCCCTTCAGAAAAGAATTCTTTTCTTCTTTCGTCGAATAATTGATCTAAAGTTATATTTGCAGCATCTTTAGCTAAACCTGCTCTTCCTCTCACATCATTCACAATTTTATCTACATCTGCTTGAGTACCCCCTCTATGCCTAGTGTTGAAACAGGAAAACTGTATCCTATCCTGCAAAAACATTTGAATATTCTTGATGTAGGCTGAGATGGATTGTTTGCGATTTTAAAAGTGAGATTTTATCTTGGCTCTATCACGACGGCTAAAACGGCAAGACCAAAAAACACTTAGAATCCGGGTGTCAAATAAAAACAGTCATTTTGCCTTTACCCCGCCCAATCATAAAAATTATTCTTTGTCTTTCTTGTTCTCTTTTAGAACTGTTTTACCACCAACCACAACCACAATTTCTCCCTTTGGCGGTTTGTTTTCAAAATGTGTCAACACTTCGCGAACGGTTCCGCGAACATTTTCTTCGTGTAGTTTTGATAATTCCCGAGAAACACAAATTGGTCGGTCTTCGCCAAAATAAGTGATAAATTCGCCCAAAGTTTTGACTAATTTATGTGGCGAAACATACAAAATCATTGTTCTGGTTTCTTCGACAAGTGCCAAATATCGGGTTTGTCTTCCCTTTTTGTCGGGCAAAAACCCTTCGAAAACAAATTTGTCATTTGGCAAACCGCTATTGACCAAAGCCGGAACAAAAGCCGTTGCCCCAGGCAAACACTCGACAGTAATTCCGTTTTCGACACAGGCGCGTGTAAGCAAAAATCCGGGGTCAGAAATGGCTGGCGTTCCCGCATCAGAAATCAACGCAATGGTTTCTCCCGCTTTCAATCGCGAAATTAGATTCTCCACCGTTTTGTGCTCGTTATGCATATGATGGCTGTGCATGTGGGTTCCAATCTCAAAATGTTTTAAGAGCTTTCCGCTTGTACGGGTATCTTCTGCCAAAATCAAATCGACTTCTTTAAGAATCCGGACGGCTCGAAAGGTCATGTCTTCGAGATTGCCAATTGGCGTTGGAACAACATATAATTTACCCATTTATGAGAATTTTTTTTCGATAATTTCTATAAAACGTTGTGCATAATCCTCTTTTCCTTCCCAACTGTTATAATCTGGTTTTACCAAGTCTTCAATAAAATTTTGGGCGTCTTCAAAATTATCATACGTAATTAACTGATTTAAAACTCGGTTATAATCCTCATCGCTATTGCCGAAAAGATGTTTCACAAAGGCAATCCTGTCATTTAAATCGATATTTATGCCTTTTGATAGTTTTTCGTTCAGGGAAACTTTTTTTGGCTCGATCTTTTCTGGACTTTCTTCAATGTCTCCAAAAAGTTCTTCCTCTGAAAAATCGGCCTCTTCTGGAATGTCAAAAGCGATTGTGGTCAGTGTTTCTTCGCTTTGATCCACTTTTACAAATAGCGGTTCTCTATAATCTGCACCTAATAAATCCAAAAAGGAAATTTGAACTTCTTCCGGTTTATTTGGGACTTCCTTTTCTTCTTCATCGTCCAATTCAAATGTAGGTTGGAATTCGATGTCACTTAATTCCTCTTCTTCTAATTCTGTTTCGGCAATTTCTTCCTCTGCAACTTCCTCGATTTCATCGACCAGAATTTCATCAGTAACTATTTCTTCTGCAATGATTTCTTCAACGACAATTTCATCTTGAAGTTTCTTTGGCTTGAACTCAGACAAATGATTTTCTTCGAAAAATTGTTTCATTTTTTCTACTATTTCGGCTTGACCAATAGTGGGTTTTGCTCCTCCAAAATGCTCCTCAACAAATCGCAAAATAGAAAGTTTTTCGTATAATTTCTGTGATTCAATGTATAATTGATTGACGTCAGATTTGTCTTTAATTTGCAATATTCTATGAGCAATACTCATTAAATCGGCTTCCAATCTTTTTTTCATAACTTTTGAAATTATAGTGAGTAAGTTGTGTCTTTATTAATAAATTTATTCTTTGTTTTTTATTTAGCCAAAGGAGAAAGCAACCTTTAATCACAATATTATTATTTTGCAAATAAGTGTTCGCGGATCTTCGATTTGATAAAAATTTTCTACTTTTGAAATAATCTAAAAGTATAAAAATTTCATGTCGGTTTGTTTCGTTACAAAGTAATAAAAACTATTCATTTTAAGAGCAAGAAAAATACAAAATGTTTCTCGAAAATACAGTAAATCACAAAGAACAATTTGGCTGGATCGAAGTTATCTGCGGTTCGATGTTTTCGGGTAAAACCGAAGAACTCATTCGCAGACTAAGGAGAGCCCAATTTGCCAAACAAAAAGTCGAAATTTTCAAACCCACCATTGATACTCGTTATCATGATGAAATGGTCGTGTCGCATGATGCCAATGAAATTCGTTCCACACCAGTTCCAGCAGCCGCAAACATCGCTATTTTGGCGCAAGGCTGTGATGTCGTTGGTATTGACGAAGCGCAATTTTTTGATGACGAAATCGTGAAAATATGTAATGATCTGGCAAATCAGGGCATTCGTGTTATTGTTGCCGGATTGGACATGGATTTCAAAGGCAATCCTTTCGGTCCAATGCCTGCACTTATGGCTACTGCCGAATATGTTACCAAAGTGCACGCAGTTTGTACTCGAACCGGAAATCTGGCAAATTACAGTTTTAGAAAAACCGATAATGACAAACTTGTCATGCTTGGCGAAACTGAAGAATACGAGCCCTTGAGTCGCGCCGCCTATTATTATGCGATGAAAAAAAATGAGGGAAAATAATTTATTTTAGACGTGGTGATTTCTTGATTTTATTTACAATAAGAAATCCTTTCCATTCACAATTCTAGGCTAATCGCAGGTCAAACGCATTAAAAAAAAATGAACACGAATTACACTAATTGTCACAAATTATAATGATTTTAAGATTAAATTACACAAATTTTATCTGCCTTGGGCAGGTTAGTGACCCGAGACCAAAGGTCGAACAGACGAAGTAAATAAAAACCTAACAGATTTCGTGTAAATTTGTGCAATTCGTGTTAAAACTTAAAATAATTTTAATGCGTTTGAACTGATTGTTTCCTTATAAATTTATAAGCCGTTATAAATGCCGTATCTTTACGTTTATTATATCAAATAGTGGTCCTTTATGAAAAAGTCGTTCCGTACATTCCTTCCATTAATGCTTCTCTTTTCTATGCTGTTTTGTGCCAGCAGTTGCAATTGGGGTAAAGCTTCCGAGGCAATCGCCGAAAACGGAAAAAAAGAAATTGTAAAACCCAAACCTATTCCGGAAAAAAAAGTTTCTGTAATCGATACTGCCGATTACAACAAAAGAATGTTGGCTTTAGCCAACAACGACACTAGCGGAAGATGGCCAGTGAAAAAAATTCCTTATCCGCTGCCAGGAGCCATCTTGCCGTATAACAGAATCATTGCTTATTACGGAAATCTTTATTCAAAAAGAATGGGGATCTTAGGCGAATTGCCCAGAGATGAAATGATTAAAAAACTACAGTCGGAAGTGGCTAAATGGCAAGCCGCCGATTCAACCGTAAAGGCAATTCCTGCCTTGCATTACATTGCCATCACGGCACAAGGTGCACCCGGAAAAGCAAATTTACACCGAATGCGAATGCCTTTTAAACAAATAGATACAATTATAAAGTGGGCAAAGCCAATCAATGCTTTAGTGTTTTTAGACGTTCAGGTTGGGCATAGTACGGTGAAAAATGAAGTTGCCTCGCTGGAACCTTATCTGAAATTACCCAATGTTCATCTGGGAATTGATCCCGAATTTTCGTTGAAAAACGGCGAAATCCCCGGTACCAAAATAGGCACTTTCACTTCAGATGATATCAATGATGCCATAGACATTTTAGCGGACTTGGTGCGAAAAAATAAGTTGACCCCGAAAGTTTTGGTAGTACATAGATTCACACAAGGAATGGTGACGGGTTACAAAAATATAAAAAAAGTACCCGAAGTTCAGGTAGTTATGAATATGGATGGATTTGGCGACAAGGTTTTAAAAAAGTCGACCTATAAATCTTATATTTTTAGAGAACCGGTACAGTTTACGGGTTTTAAATTGTTTTATAAAAATGACATTAAGAAAAACTGGACAATGTACACGCCTGAGGAATTGGTCAAATTTACCCCTAAGCCCATCTATATTCAATATCAGTAATTCATCTCACTCAACTTTTGAAATATGAAAAAAATTCTATTTTCTTTTACCGTTGGACTTTTCTTGCTAGCAAGCTGTCAATCTAAACCTGATACGATAAAAAAAGACATGGCTTTTGCCCAAATACAAGTCAAGAAAGAAGCTCCCAAAAAGAAGGATGCCAGCCCGGAACAAATTCTTTCAAAACCCGAAGTACCCGTGTTGTGCTATCATCGCATCCGCAATATTCTTGCGAGTGATGGACCAAATATGAAAACATATTCGGTTACTCCCGCCGCTTTTGCCCAGCAAATGAAAGCTTTGTCAGATAACGGCTATCACACCATTTTACCGGCACAACTGAACGAATATTTGGTTCACGATGGTAAATTACCCTCCAAACCTGTTATGATCACCTTTGATGATACGCGTGAAGAACATTTCAGTATAGGGGCAGCCGAAATGAAAAAATATGGCTACAAAGGGGTGTTTTTCATTATGACAATTTCCATCAACCGTCCAAAATATATGACTAATGAACAAATTAAAAATTTGTCGGATAACGGAAATGTCATTGGTGCCCATTCATGGGATCATCATATGGTGACAAAGTATGTTGGGGAAGATTGGAATATTCAACTCACAAAACCCAAAAAGAAACTGGAAGAAATTATTGGCAAACCCGTAACTTATTTTGCCTATCCTGATGGAATATGGAATTCGGCTGCCATTACAGAAATAAAAAAAAGCGGGTATAAACTTGCCTTTATCCTTTCTACCAAAAGGGATTCTGCTGAACCACTTTATACTATCAGACGAGTAATTGTTGCCGGATCTTGGTCAACTCCTGGATTCCTGAAAGCGATACAATCCAGTTTTAATAGATAATGTTTTCTTACCCATAAAAAAATACCCTTAACTGTGTATTTTTAATATATATTTACAAGAAGCCCCTATAAAAATAGGGGCTTCTTTGTTTTTTATGATTAAATAATTGAAAATATAGAATTGAAAAATAATATAATTGTCAAAAATAATAGCCTAAATATGGAATATGGGAAAAATTGCCAAATAATCATCAAAATCGAAATAACGATAAAAATAATACAATAACTTTGTCATATACAGTTGTTTTTTTTAATAAAAATTTCAAATTAGTAAATATTTAATAACGAATGATATGATGAAATTGATGCCTAAACTGAGCGACAACGGCTGGGACGAAATGTTTTCTGGTAACGGCGTGAGGAGTTCTTACCGACAAGTATTGCAAACATTACAAAGCCTAAATCCTGAAAATCTAAATCAAAAACAAAGACAAGCAGCCGATTTTTTTATGAATCAAGGAATTACCTTCACGGTATATAGTGATGACAATCAAGGCATCGAAAGAATTTTTCCGTTTGATATTATCCCCAGAATAATCCCCAAAAAAGATTGGGATGAGGTAGAAACAGGAATAAAACAAAGATTAAAAGCACTCAACTTGTTTTTAGAAGACATTTACAATGAACAACTTATTATTAAAGAAGGTGTAATTCCTGCGGCATTAATAGCCTCTTGTCCTCATTATATTCAAGAAGTTCACGGAATAAAAGTGCCTCATAATATTCATATACATATCGCAGGGATAGATTTGATTCGGGGCGAAAAAGGAGAGTTTTATGTCTTGGAAGATAACCTAAGATGTCCGAGCGGGGTGAGTTATATGCTTGAAAATCGGGAAATAACCAAAAAGATTTTTCCGGAAATGTTTGCCTCTAACGATGTGAGTATGGTGGCAAATTATCCCATGATTTTTCATAATATTTTAATTTCATTGTCTCCAAGAAACATTGCAAATCCGAATGTAGTATTATTGACTCCCGGAATATACAATTCTGCTTATTATGAACACACTTTCTTGGCAAGACAAATGGGTATTCCGCTAGTTGAAGGACGTGACTTAGTGGTAAACAACAATAAAGTATACATGAAAACTACCTCGGGTCTTCATCAAGTAGACGTAATCTATAGACGTTTAGATGATGAATATCTAGATCCTTTGGTTTTTAAACCAGATAGTACATTAGGAGTTCCTGGATTAATTAGTGCCTATAAACTAGGAAATGTAGCTTTGGTCAATGCTGTGGGAAATGGAGTTGCAGATGACAAAGCAGTATATGCTTATGTGCCTGACATGATACGATATTATCTCAACGAAGAACCCATCCTTAAAAATGTGCCCACCTACCAAATGGAAAATATAGATGAACGCGAACTGGTGTTTGCCAATATGGAAAATATGGTCATCAAGGAAACCAACCAAAGCGGTGGATACGGAATGATTATGGGAAACAAAGCCACGGAAAAAGAATTGAAAAATGCAAAAATTGCTATTTTAGCCAATCCTCGTAATTTTATTGCGCAGCCCATCATTCAACTCAGCACGGTTCCTTGCCTAATTGACGGAGAGTTAAAACTGAGACATGTCGATTTAAGGCCTTATGCTTTGTGCGGTCCAAACGGCATAAAAATAGTTCCTGGAGGACTTACCAGAGTGGCACTTACCGAAGGTTCATTGGTTGTAAATTCTTCACAAGGCGGAGGAAGCAAGGATACTTGGATATTGAAATAAATCGAAGGCTTTTTTCTGGTCCTTTTTAATCAAAAATAAATAAAATGAAAGCAAATATGCTCAGCCGGGTTGCAGACGGAATGTTTTGGCTCAACAGATATATGGAAAGGACAGATGGAATGTTACTTACCCTTAACACTTTTTACATCTTGTCATTCGACAAAGAAATGGGGGATTCTCTTGGATATAAACCCTTATTGAAATATTATACCAATTTATCTGAAATACAAATAAGTCAGGCGCAATATGACTCTACTTTTGTTTTAAAATACATTGTTTGTGATAACCAAAATCATAATTCAGTGAAAAACCTTATTATAAAAGCACGCGAAAATGCGAGAGGTTCACAGGATAAAATAACCAAGGAACTTTGGGAACACATCAACTCATTGTATCATTTTATGAACAATCCTGATTTGCCAAAAAAACTGGAAACATCTGAAGCCCAAAGTATTATTTCCAAACTCAACAAGGATTTTTTGATGTATAATGGAATCCTTCAAGTGACAATGCCAAGAGGTTTGAGTTGGTGGTTTTCGAGCATTGGCAAACATATCGAAAGATGTTTGCAGACCATAACATTGACACAGTCCTACTTCTCTCCTATCCATTACAATCTCGAAGGAAAAGAAGATTTATTGTATTGGAGAAGATTGTTGCTGTCGCTCTCTGGTTATGAATTATATTTAAAAAGTTATAGTAATATTCCTCACAATCGCAAAGTAGTACAACAAGTTATTTTCAACAGAGATTTTGCACATTCGGTAATCTACACATTGGCACTGATAGAAACCTATTTAGACAGCCTGTTCGAAGACAATAATTTGAGCGAGGCAAGAACCTTGCGCAATCAATTTGGAAGACTCAAAAGTTCTGTCGAGTTTACCGATTATCATAATCTTACCAATCAACAACTGGAAGACGTGCTTAACAATACAAAGTCACAATTAATCCAGTTTTCGACAGATTTTTCTAAATTATTCTTTTCCTATACCTAATAAAAAATGGCGGTTTTCAAAATAGTTCACATTACAAAATATCAATACAATTGGCCAGTAAAAGAGAGTGTCAACGAGGCGCGCATATTTCCCCACAATTTTGACAATCAAGATGTGCTTCAATACCATCTTTTGATAACCCACAATCCAGATGTCGAAATTTCGAAGGATTATTACGGCAATAGGGTTGGATATTTTAATAATTTGGAGGCCCATGAGGAAATAACCATTGAATCAAGAATGCTGGTTCGCGTGAACCATTCGCTCAAAATTCCCGAAATTGATACTACAACGGTGAAAGACTTGGAAAATGAAAAAGAAAAAAGTATTTCTCTGCTTCGCCTCTCTTATCCGGAAACCATTGTAAAACAAAAGAGAATCATTGCCATCTTAAAAAAGATAAATTGCGCTGACAAACCTATTATTGAAATCGCTCAGCAATGCAATGAATATGTTTTTAAAAACTTCATCTACACCAAAGGGATTACGAATATTGAAACCACCGTAGATGAAATTTTAGGCATAAAAAAGGGGGTTTGCCAAGACTTTGCACATGTGTTGCTACAACTCTTGCGCACTGCCGGAATTCCTGCGAGATACGTGAGTGGGTATATTTGCCCAAATGAAAGTGGTCTAAGAGGAGAAGGCGCCACACACGCTTGGGTAGAATTTTATACCCCAACACAAGGCTGGTTAGGCTTAGATCCCACTAACAACATTTGGACAATGGATAACCATGTCAAACTTTCGGTAGGGAGAAATTTTTATGATTGTACTCCTATAAAAGGAACTTTCAAAGGAATTGCTAAACAAACTCTTTCGGTATGTGTATCCATAGGCTACGAGGACGGAAGACAATTTGAGGAAATAAACGATGTCCAACTTCAAGATGTTACCGTTGAACGACAAGAGCAACTTGACTACATCGAACAACTTCAATATCAGCAACAGCAGCAATAAATATTAAATTAGTGAGCAAAACCAATCATTGATTGATTTATTTTCTATCACATATTAAACAACCAACTAGCCGGATTATCATAAGTGGTATTCTGCGAAATGGTAAACTTAATAACCGTTTTTCCGGTATCGCCATTGGTTCTTATTTTGCCAATGTTTTGCTTTATGCTTACTTTGTCACCCTTGCTAACATATACCGAGCTCAAGTTTTGATATACCGTGAAGTAATCACCGTGTTGTATCATTACGGCTTTATTTACAGGCGATAGAATTATGACACTCGTTACCTCTCCTCCAAAAACGGCTCTCGCATTTGTCCCTTGATCGGTCGTGATTTCCACGCCGCTATTGTGGACGACTAATGTACTGAAAACAGGGTGTGGTTGGTCGCCATATGGCAAAGACACAAAACCTTTTTCAACTGGCCATGGCAATTTTCCTCTATTGGCTCTAAAGTTGTCGGCTAAAATTTTTGTCTCGGCCGTCAATACTATTCTTGATGAAGATACTGCTGTTTTAGACACGCTTGCAGTCGGGTTTGCTTTTGCATTTTCGGCTGCCGCTTTTCTATTGGCTTCGGCTATGGCTTCCCGAATCAATCTGTCTATTTGTTTATCGATGGCTCTTGACTCCCGTTGTTTTTTCCTGATTTCGGCAGCTATTTTATTCTTGTCTTTTTTAATCGTCTTTACCAGTTTTTCTTGTTCCTTTTTTTCCTTTAAAAGCGACAATCGTTCTTTTTCATTTTCATCAATCAGTTTTTGTTTGGCTGTTTTTTGAACCGTCAGTTTCCCGTTATAAACAATCAGTTGGTTTGATTTTGATTTTATTTCCTCGCCCTGCAATTTCCTGTAATTCGTATATTGCTTCATATATTGCACTCGCTTATATGCCTGCAAAAAACTATTGGACGAAAGTATAAACATCGCTCTGCTTTGTTCTGAGCGGCTTTTATAGGATTTCACAATCATTCTGGCGTAATCTTCCTTGAGTACGGCAAGTTCCTTCTTTAGTTTGTTGATTTGTATTTGATTGACATACATATCGTTGCTCAACAACTTGGTTTGCTTCTCGGTAGTGTTAATTAGTTTTTCCTTGAGCTTGATTTTATTGGTTTGAATCATAAATACATTCACGGCCGATTTTTCTTTTTTCTTTACCGATTGCAATAATGCCTCATTATCTCTAATTTCTTTTTGAATTTGGGCTTTTCGTTCTTCTAATTTTTCTTGTTGGGTCGATTGGCTCCACATCAGTGAAGTCATACTTATAAAAATCAGGCTTAAGAGAAATTTTGGCATCTTAAAAATATATTTATGCAAACTTAATTAATTAAAATTCTTTTATAACCATTTGGAACGCTATAAGGAAAAGAAAATTCTTCATTGAAGGTTATCGTATTATAATCTAAATTGATTTCCGTTTTACGACCTTTCTGATAGGTTTTTATAAGCACACTCGATGGCAATATTGCCTCTTTGTAAAATATGTCATTCAAATAGTTAACCTGAATCATTCTCTCCTCAATGGTTTGTGTTATTTCCTGTTTGGTGACATAAAACTTTTCGGCATCAAAATAGAATGATTTCTTGGTGTTGTTGTCTAATGCATTATCCAATCTATAAGTTTGGCCAACCACTGTTTCCGTATATTTTCCGCTTTTTAAATCGTCAATCGCTTGCCCCAACAACATGTTTTGTATTTTGTTGAAATCTAAATCTGTTCCCAGCCATTGGCTTAATGCGCTGAAGTCGCCTTCAAAATAACTGCCGTTTATTTTTTCATAATAGTTTACAGCCGTTGGTGTAATCAAGGCTTTTGCCATCGTGATTCCCAAAAACCGAATGCTGATTAAAATCTGTTCGTCTTTTTTGATTTTTATTTCGGCGGTAACATTTTGCGTTTGTTTTCCATCCGAATATTTAGCGTTCGCTTTTATATATAATGTCGAAAAGTCGGTTTTATTGTTGTAGTAGTTTTCTATTATTTTATTGGCTCTCAGATGGGTTGCCTTTTCTGTTGCTCCAACCACCGCCGCTTTCGATTTACAGGAAACAAGAGTCAGCGAACTAACAAACCCAACCACCATTAATAACAAGAATCTTTTCATTAGAATTTATTTATTTTTTGTTTTTAATAATTCATCTGCTTTAGAAAAATACAGTTCTTTTTTCTTCAAATCTCCCAATCCATTATAGGACTCACCCAATTGAATGTTGAAATTGACTTCCAAAACTACATCATCAACCAGATAATCCATTCCCATTTCAAGCATTTCCTTTGCTTTTTTAAATTGCTTCAACTGATTATTGGCTAAGCCAGAAAAATAATAAAACTGGGGTTGGGTGGGGAATTTTTCAACCATTGCAGTAGCTTTATTAGCCAATACATCAAATCGCTTCGTCTCGATATAGGCTTGAAACAAAAGCAAATTAGTTTCAACATCATCTCCTGAATTGTTTTTTAAAGCTTGCTCATAAAACTGAACCGCTTTGTCCCACTGTTTTTTATTATGATAATACTTCCCTATTTCTTTGGCAACATCTACGTTTTCATCATTGGCAAAATACGAAATGGCTTTTCCCAAATCAGGTGCAAATTGCGGATTCGTGTCTACAAAAATCAAGAATTCATTCAGGATTCGGTGCTTAATTTTGGAATCCATTTTCGTGCTTGCCAAAACTATATTCATTGAATTTACAGCTTTTTGTCCTTCATTCAAATCCAAATAATATTTGAACAAACCCACTTGCGCCCATTCCGATGTTGGAATTTCCGATTCTAGTTTTCGTGTGATTTCAAACGCTTTTTCAGCCTCATTATTTTCCGAATACAGGCGAATCAAGGCAACATAATTCAATTCCTGTTTTGGATTTTTATTGATTTGGTCAATCAAATTGACTATTTCCTCATTTTGATATTTCCCTTGAGACAAAATCTGCATTTTGTACAATTCCCTCCTATCCGACTTTCCAATTTTATCGTTCAACTCATTAATGAGAGAGAGCGATTTGTCAAATTGTTGCGTGTTCATATAAAGTGAAACCAAATCTTCTTTGTAAATTTCGTCAAATTCAATCAATTTATTGACCACAACAATTGCCCGATTAAAATTTTTGGTTTGATAATTCACGTCATACATTCCCAACCAAAACCATTTGTTTTTGGGGTCAATCTGAGTAGCTTTTTCGAATGAATTATAGGCGTTTTCATAATCTTTTAACACCAACTTATTTTTTCCCAATTCGAAATACACGGTGGCATCATTGGGTTTTATTTTTGAACATTCTTCTAATGCTACAATAGCTTTGTCATAATTCTCAATGCCTTTTTGCTTCAAAGACTCATAAAAATAATCCTGAAATTTATCCGTTTCAGGCTTGATTTCCTCGGGTTCAGTTTGTGCCAATAGCATAGCCGAATTGCAAAGCAAAACCAAGAATAAAAAGAAGGAAACCGTTTTTTTCATTTATATTTTTTCAAATATTTCAATCAACGGATTAAAATCCGTTACTACAATATGTCTCGTTCCTACGGAACTATCATATAACATAATAGAGCCGTAGGCTCGAACTATTTTGTAAGGCTGGACTTTAGTCCAGTTTTACTCCAAAACCGAATAATCCCCAATACTGATACTCGTGAAATCACCGTCAAAACTGGCGTGATTCCCAATCATTGCATTGTCTAAATTGGCGTTTTTTATATGAGAATGCGTTTGTACCAAACTGTTTTTTATAGTGCTATTACTCACGTGACAACCGTTCCCTAAAGATACATTGGGTCCAACAGTTGCGTTAATCAAAACCACGTCTTCGCCGATATAACAAGGAGGAATGATAG
>Ga0209123_1002902_pt1 | contig 13670 bp, 17 predicted proteins | sample BarGraIncu00431A_FD_184500 | JGI IMG/M metagenome (GOLD analysis project Ga0209123, IMG submission 184500) | Arctic peat soil microbial communities from Barrow, Alaska, USA - Barrow Graham LP Incubations 004-31A (SPAdes) (version 2) | ecosystem: Environmental > Terrestrial > Soil > Wetlands >...
GGGGGGGGGGGGGGGGGGGGGGGGGATGATCGGCTGGTCAATTGGTGGTGAGAGCGGAAAGCAAGTTGCAGATATATGTGTAAATATCTGCATAAAAGGTGATTAAAAGTGATAAAGAGGTTTATAAGGCGAATTGGGGCTGGCCCTGGTGGAGGCTGGTGGCAGGAGACTGAGTGCAAACAGACCCTCCACCTAGATTTATCTGGCAGCGGGTATGTATCTTAATCACTTCGGATAAATTACCCGCCCCTTGGGGCGATTGGCGTAAGTCCGCCAGCGTTTACAGCGGAGGACTATCCCAGAGATACCCCGCTGCTTGCGGCGGGTAGTTCGTTTAGAAGTTAGGTGAGTATAAAACTACAAATAACAGGTTAATACAAGCGTAAGCCCCCTCAGTAGCCAGCAACAGTAGAGAATACGATCCCACACTCCGCAGCCCGCTCCAGAATCGTCTTCAGGAACACCTCTCGGCAGAGCAAATGAGATTCCCCATACTTGCGCGTTACCGCATAGTCGCAGCCCACCTTCAGCCGATCACGCTGCCGCAGGACATCAACGAGCCGCTCAAGATCGGTTGCAGGGGCCACCGCCGGCGCCGCGAGGGAGAAGACCCGCATACTTGCGTCATACGTGATCTGCATCCGGTAGTGGTCCCGCAGCAACCCGACATATCGCTGAGCTGTTTTTGTGCTCGTCCCGAATTTGGCGGCAATGTCGGTGCAATTAAGGCTCTGCCCCCGCTCTAGATACGTCCTCATTTCGTCAAGCCTGTGGATTATCTGGTATGTCGTTGATTGAGACATGATTTTCCCCCTTATTTGAATCAAGCCGCCACCCTCGCCGGCCGCAACCTTCCCAGTTCCACCTGGTAGAGCGTCCTGGGCGCTCAAGCTTCCAGCCAAATAACGGAAAGAGGCCCCAACCGGAGCTAGACCTGGGGAAAATAGAGAAGGGAATGAACCGGGGATCCGGGGTGGGGCAGGGGGCGGGCAGGGTAGTGCAGGCCTCGCTTATCCTGCCAAGGCCAGGTCCTGGGCAACATCAGCAACCATCGGCGGTAAATGATTCTTCTCCCTCCAGCAGTGGAGACACCAGATCCCAGCCTTCAACGTCAGCAAATTAGGTGACCAGGCAGGATGCCCGACGCGGCCACAGGAGACTAGGAAAGTGGCGGGGCGGGTATCATAGTTAGATGAAATTAGGGAGCCACCCCTCGCATCTATGATATCGATAAGTTTCTGCAACTTCTTAGGGTTGTTGACAACCCTTCTTTTCCACCCGCCAACGGCGTCAGAGCATTTCCTGCAACCGTTGCCTCCCAGGATATATTTTGCCGGTTTACTCTCCACCAGCCCGCACTTTTTGCACTCTACCTGCACCTGTGACCGTCCATTAACATAGGTATCGCTCAAGCAATTCATCCCAACCTCCGAGCACCGGTCACGGAATGCATCCAGTGTCAGCTTCACCCTCGGCCCCGCAGGCTGGTTGCACACCTCGCAGCCACGTCCAAGCGAAAATCTCCAAGGGTGCGCGTCCCACTCCCGCCCGCACTTGTCGCACCTTACGGCAATTTTGGTGGTTGAATTGACGTACACATCGCCCAAACAAGTGCATCCTTTTGCCAGGCAGAGTATTTTGAAGATTTCCATCCTTTCTTGTCTCATTTTCGCCGAAGTCATAACCCCTCCCGGGCCAACATTGAAGGGTTGATCCCTTCCTAGTTATATTGTGCAGGCCAGCAACCCGTCATCTTTAAAACCTCCTCTCAAAACCCTATCCACCCCCTCGCGTCCTGGATCTGATCCGCTCCTTCGGCAAACTAATCGTCTAAGTGGCTGGAAGCCTTGACCGCATCACACCTCTTCATTCCAGCAGTTCTAAATCAACCTACGATGTGAGGCATAACTATGGAAAAAATGGGAAAGGCGGCCAGAAAGGGTGGCCTAAGGCTGATCCAGGGGACAAGGGACGAAGTGGAGGTAAAGCGGAAATCCTTGGGGGAGCTGGCGATCTTGGTTGGTGGCCAGTGGGCCGGCGGGCAGATCGGGGCTAAGGGCGAGAGGAAGCTGATAAATGCTCTCAAAACCGTCATGCCGGGCCAGGGGGACTTGGTGGTGAGGAAACTCGGGCCGGCGATTCTGGAGAAGCTGGGTCAGGAGGTAATGGAAGGGGAGGAGGGCGATAACGACTGCACCTATCTTTTAGCCCACCTCCTGATTCACATGGAACGCAAAACGCCGGTAATCAGAGAGCCTGTGGTGGCTCAAGATCTGGACCTCGACCAGATCAAGTCGGAGCTGGGGCTGATAAGCAAAAATTGGGGATTCTCCGTCGATCAGGACGGCCATTACATTGACATCACCGCACAGCCGCAGATGCCCACCGGGATGGGATTTGACGGGGAAGACGCGGCGCCGCAGTACGACGAGGTTAACGTGGCGGTGATCTACCTGGAGGAGCCGAAGACGGAACTGGGATTAAATGCGAAATTCATCTGCCTCGCACCGGCCAGGATTGCCAGATTGATCGAGATGGTAGAAGCGAAGAGGTAGGGCAGGGGGAGGCGGTAAAGGCCAAGCGAGAGGGTAGGGCAGGGCAGGGCAGGGTGAGGGGAGGTTCCAGATGGCTATTTGGAGCCTTCTTTGCCATCCCGGCAAAAGTACATGAAGGAGAATACCAATGGGAAGAATAGAGAGAAAAAGATGGGAAAATAATGACGGCGTTCGGGAATTGATCGAGGCCGCCGGCAAGCGGGATCTTACAGTTGAGGAACTGGGATTCATCCGGCAAAGCTATACGGGTGCGGGCGGCCTGACGGCGAGCAAGTGGGATAACGGCCAGTTCTTCACGCCGGTGGCGGTAACCGAATTCATCGTCGACCTGCTGCAGATCGAAGGCGGCACAGTCCTGGAGCCATCCTGCGGGGGAGGGGCATTTCTATCAGCGTTGCCCTCCCGGTGCCGGGTGGTGGGGATAGAAATGATGAATGAGGCTTCGCGGGTTGCAAAGATCCTGCATCCCTGGGCGGAGATCCACCAGGCTGATGCCTTGGAGATGGGCGGGGCTGTGGCCGGTCAATTCGATTGGGTGGTGGGTAACCCTCCCTTTGGCGATGTACGGCGGATGGATAGTTATGAGGGCTTCGAGGTTGCGGCGAAGCAGAGACGGCTGGAGTGGTATTTTATCGAGCTCTCCCTGAGGGCACTGAAACCGGGCGGGGTAATGGCGCTGGTAGTGCCGGATGGGATCCTCGCAAATGCCAAAGACAAGGAGCGTCGCAAGTGGCTCCTGAGCAACTTCTGGCTTCGGGCGGTGATTAGCTTGCCAAGCGAGACCTTCAAACTTACCGGAACTAGCGTCAAAACCAGCGTCCTGGTTGTTCAGAAGCCCGTTGGGGAGCTGGTGCATGATGCGACGGGGGATGGTTCGCCTATCGCGGTGGCACCGGAAATGAACGGCGTTTTCATGGCGAGCTGCGGCGAGATCGGGTGGGATTCTCGGGGGCGGAAGACAGGAAAATGCGACTTACCGGCGATCCTTGGGGAGTGGCGAGTGATGTATCCGGCGGGCTTCTGCGGTCAGGCAGCGAGAGTGGGGGAAGTGCTGGAGGACGCGGCGGCTTGATGGCAGGGCAGGGTAGGGTAGGGTAGGGTAGGGTAGGGTAGGGTAGGGTAGGGTAGGGTAGGGTAGGGTAGGGTAGGGCGGCAGGAAGTAACCGTCAACCGGAGCCCATCTTGCGGGCTCCTCCAGATATAGCTAAACTCACCTCCTCAACAATGAGGAGGCTTCATGATGTCAACAATCACCCAAGAATGGTTATCTAAAATCACAGCCTGGCAGCAGAGCGGGATGACGCTCGCCGGATGGTGCCGGGAACACTCCGAAAACTATCATCGTTTCCTTTACTGGCGCAAACGTTTGGCCGCACCTGATCCAGGAAGGTTCCTGGAACTCACAGCTCCCGCCGCGCCGATCTCCCTCGAATGCAACGGCGTCCTTGTCCATATCTCCAAAGGATTCGATGCCGGGCTACTTGCCGACATTCTGTCCGTGCTGAAGGCGGATTAAGGGTTGCGCCCCTCTGGCATTCACCGCATCTTCCTCTATGACCAGTGCGTCGATATGCGAATGAGCTTCGAGGGGCTGAGCCAACTGATCGAAGCCTCTTATCCGGGCAACCTGCTGACGGGTGCGCTGTTCCTTTTCCTCAATCGCCGCAGGAATCTCATCAAGATCTTGTATTGGGATGGCGACGGCTTTGTAATCTGGTACAAACGCCTGGAACAGGGAACCTTCTCCGGCTGTTTCTCGGGTCAAGACGAACTGTCGAGACAGCAGTTTACCATGCTGTTGGAGGGTGTCGTCCCTAGGTGGCTGAACAAGCGTTTTTCCCTGTCAAACTAGACAGTTATTGCTTTTGAGAATAGCCCGTTTTGTGCTATATTTCGCTCATGTCCAACGGCCTTGAAAGCATAGTCGACTCTTCCCGGATTCAGGAAGTTCTTCAGCAGAAGGACCAGCAGATTGTGGCACTGCAAGGCGAGTTCTTCGTCCTTAAAGAGCAACTCGACTGGCTGAAAAAACAGATCTTCGGCTCCAAGAGCGAGCGCATCGTGGCCGACCTGGAAAGCCAGCCGCTGCTTCCGGCGCTGGAACTTGGCCCTCCCGTATTTGTACCCGCACCGAAGGAAGAGATCACCTACCAGCGGAAGAAGTCCTCCAAAAATCGCGGCATCGATACCATTGTCAATCGGCGTTGAAAATTGACCCACCATCGGCGTCCAAAATTGACCCACCCCAGGCAGTAGTTTTTAGCGTTTGAGCCTCGTTTTTATTCTCCAGCTGTCGTTTCCGGTTTCGATTATTTCGCAGTGATGGGTGACCCTGTCCAGGAGCGCCGTCGTCATTTTGCCGTCCCCAAAGACCTGCGGCCATTCGCCGAAAGTCAGGTTAGTGGTTATGTGACGAATGTCAGGACATCGGTTACCCGGATGTGCCAAGACATCGGTTACCTTCATTAGAAATATGGGCTACGATGTTCTCCATGGTCAACAGGAGAACATCCACATGGAAGAGGAACTCAGAAAACAAGCGGTTCAACGTCACTTGGCCGGCGAATCACCCAAGGCAGTCTATACAAGCCTCGATCGCTCCAAGAAATGGTTCTTTAAGTGGCTAAGCCGGTATCAATCTGGTGCGGATGACTGGTACCTAGAGCGCTCCAGAGCGCCACTCACGAGGCCATCTGAGCTCAGTAAGACGGACAAGGACCTTATTGTAGCAACCAGAGCTCGTCTGGATGCAACACCATTCGCCCAAAATGGCGTATCAGCCATTAAGTGGGAGCTGCATAAGCTAGGGTTGCCATTTCGCTCTGACAGCACCATCAACCGGACCCTGAAGCGGGAAGGGCTCGTAAAAAAAAACACGCTATTCCCCCAAGGGGGTCGATTATCCGTACTTTACCGAGGCCTTGTGCTGCAACAACATCCACCAGATGGATCTCGTGGGGCCACGTTACATAAAGGGCGACGGTAGATTCTACTCGATGAATGTGATTGACCTTTACAGCCATCGAGCCTTCATCGAATCAAGCCGCACCAAGGAGGATGACAACATCGCGCAGGGATTGCTGCGCTGCTGGAAGTCCATGGGTCGTCCTGACTTCCTACAGATCGACAATGAACTCAGCTTTCGCGGCAGTAACCGCTACCCAAGATCGCTTGGCCTGGTATTACGGCTATGTCTTTACTTCGGCGTTCATCCTGTCTTTATCCCTGTGGGAGAACCATGGCGGGATGGTGTCATAGAGCACTTCAACGATACATACGACAAAAAGTTTTTCCGCCGCCAGTGGTTTTCAAGCTATATCATGCTTAAAAGGCAGAGTAAGAACTTCCAGCAGTTTCACAACAAGCATCACCGTTACAGTTGCCTCAAAGGGAAAACACCTATGGAGGTTATTGCGGCTGACAAATTCAGCCCATCCACCCTGGGGCCAAACACGAGGATGCCAAAACTTGATTTTCTCCCAGACGGGAGCATATCGCTCATCCGATTTATCAGAAGCGATAGAATACTCAACATCTTTGGTGAAAAGTTTGAGGTATCAAAAGACCTCGTCTATTCCTATGTGAGAGCTATTATCGTGACCGAGATTCACACGCTACAAATTTACCAGGCTGACGACTTTATCCAGAGCTTCGAATATAGGATGCCAACTGAGTTCAGCTCATGATAAATGCTAATAATCAAGGGGTCGGGTAACCGATGTCCTGACACTTTTTAGCGTTAGGCTCGGGTAACCGATGTCCTGACATTTGTGACTTATTAATATACAAGGGAAGGAAGAAGTCGTTGGGTCCAGCCCAGGCAGTAGCTCTTGAGGAGAGGGTGGCCGGTGAGAAGAAAACTGATTTGTCAAAAGATCTCGGAATCAGTATGGTAACCCTTTATCAGTATCTTCAGCCTTGGTGCCGAATTATTCGGCTTCCAAATTTAGCGTTTAAAGGGAGTTTTCCCTCAGGAGGTAGGGCAGCCCTATCCCCTCCAGTCATGACAATCTCTTGCCGAGAACTCACCGTACACTGCAAAAAGACTCTGTAATCATAGGGGTGTACCTAAATCTGGCAATTTGATCCCAGCTGTCACGCCTTTTGCCAGTTTTTACGTCCTCCCTTGAAACCCCAAAAGCCACACAATGAATTGCCCCGCCGCAAGCCGTGGGGTATCAGCCACCGTGCAGCATCGCTGATGCGATGCAGATCAGTAATAGCCTCAAGGGGCGGGGAATTTGACCCCGCTGGGATAAAAAAGGAGTTTAACATTAAAATCGTTGAGTTTCTCCATTAACCGTGCTAATGCTTTATTTCATTAAGAGTTTAGATTAATTGTCACAAAAGAGTCACAATGATTTACTCAGGGCAATCACAAACCCGAAGTTTGGCACTAACTTCCGCCCTGCGGTTTTTTGCGTTAGATTGTTTTATAAAAAGCCGGCTTTTCGGTATCACTTCTTATCACATCTGCTCGCCTGCTAAGCCCGGCTTGTAATCGAATTGCGATAAATAACTATGGTAAACAGGGGAACATCAATGGATGGTATAGTCCTTGATTGTGGAGCGGAAACAGGAGTTATCAAGGCCTCGGATGGCAATAGACATACGTTTCGACGTGAAGACTGGAAATCGACCAAAGATCCGGTTGCGGGTCAAAATGTCGATTATGTCGTAGAGGACGGAGCTGCAAAAGAGATATATGTGATGAATTCCGGCGGTAATTCTGTATTGAACGACATAGTAAGCGGCATGGGAAAATCCGAGAAAACGATCCCTACAGTGATTTATGTTTGTCAAGCCGCAGCTTTTCTCGTCGGCATCACCATGGTCGGAGGGGTTATCGCTGCATACGTTTATCGCGATGGTGCCAACGGAACATGGATAAGGAGCCATTACGACTACCAGATAGCCACTTTCTGGCGGTCATTTGTGGGTATAGTAATTGGTATCGCCACACTCGGCGTTTTCGGTTTGGGTGCGTTGATATTGCTTGGAACTTACGCGTACATAATCGTCAGAATCATAAAAGGTTGGCGGGCGCTAGCCGAAGGGAAGAGCATCTGATGATTTCACCAAGTAAGAAGTTGAGAGCATAAAGAAACCACACTAATACATTGTGGCTTGTTTAAATATACTACCAGGATAGGAGAAATCTATGAATGGAAGACTGGGTCTCAAGCGAGTTATAGTGAGTGTCTCTGCATCATTGGGCATGGTTATTTTACTATCTGCTTGCAGCAGTAGCGTTAAAGGTGAGTATGTAGCAGATACTGGGGGAGTGTTAGTAAACTTTAAATCGGGCGGGGTGGTCGAGGTTAATGGCACTCCATACCCGTATGAACAAAAGGGTAAAGCTATTACAATAAAGGAAAATACAGGTGATGAAAATATCATAGTAATGGATGATGGAACTCTTCAGACTAATACCATGGGAATGCGGGTGATACTCAGGAAAAAGAAATCCTGATTCAGACAGGCATTTTGCAGAGTATGCGCAAAGTTCCTATTGGTAAAACCGCGACGCCTTGACAGGCGAGTCGTCCTTAGCGTTCCTGACACCTGCCGGCGTCTATTGCTTCCACCGATTCTTTGCAATGTCGAACCACCTTCTCTTAAGCTGGAAATCGTTGTCCAGGCCTTGACGGCGTCATAAAACATTTACGGGGTTTGAAGTCTAACGGAACGGTTTCGTACGTTAAGCCGTAAACGTATAATATGTCTTAAGTTTGTAGACATAGCGATTATCCTAAATTACCGTGCGCAAAAACTCGTTTTTCAGTGCATTAGTGGACAGCCCGTCTCCTAATCGACTTAAAAGACAGTTTCGCATCAGCAATTGCCTTAGCGTACGTTTCCGTTCCATTAGACTTCAAACCCCTTTACCTAATTGATGTCCCCCGGCAAAGCCGGGGGAAAATGGCCGTTGCTAAATTCCATCAGAAACACCGGGGACATATTCACAGATTCCACTCCTATCAGAGGGCGGACCTGTTTGCTTAGCGTGGATTTCTTCCTTTTCGGGTGCAGCTGACCCAGGTGCTGACTCCGTAGACATTTATAGCACCCCCTAGCCCTTGCCTGGGCGTTCCCTACCATAGTGGCCCATTCCTTCCCACTGAGCGACACTACCCCCATGTGACGTTTAAACTAGACTCCTCCCCCATTCGGGTAATCTGCACATCAAAATTGTAAACTTCCGTTTTTTAACATGGCCAAATTTATTGACAGAGCATGGATGTTGCTTTAAAGTGTTTTTCTAATATTTTTTTGAAAAACAATCAGCTTGGTACGTGCCAAGGATGAAGGGGCGCGCTAACTATTTTTTCATATCGGATGCCTCAGCACTCCGGATGGGCTGTACCGAAACTACAAGTTGTTTTTATCTATATCTGAAATTCCGCTATAGGTTTACATAGTTGTCCTTTCTGATTGGCATATAAGCCTGCATCTCTGGTGTAGGGAGGGATCTGAAATGTTCAGATACTATTTTAGGCTACGGGGTGTTCTGGTGATTGTGATGTGCTTAACATATCTCTCCGGGTGTGCCGCACAAAATAAAGCAGTACAGTCGTGGGCCAAAGAGACTTTCGATAGTGATGACCCATGCTCTCATAATGCTCGGAATATTGGCGTAGCTATCGGAGCGGCCGCGGGACTGGCAACGGGCCTTATTTTTGAAAAAAAACTCAAAAATTCTAGCCTCCTTACTGTCATGACGGTCTTGGGCGGAGGGGCATTAGGCGGACTAATAGGTGCAGAAATTGATGACCGACGGTGCAAACTTTATAAAATAGCCAAGAAGAATAACCTTGAGATTGAGTTTGAAGATATAGATGAAAACCAAGTTTCACTTGTGCCTGAAGGTAATGGTTCGCTAATCCTGGGCAAGATAATGAATACGGTTGCCCCTGAGGAAAACAAGAGTCCGGTTGCCCCTGTAGCGAACAAGAGCCCTGACAAAAAAACGACACCAAAGAAGGACGATCTTGTCGGACTTAAGGTGGTCCTGAAAGACAACGGCCGTCAATTTGCCAGCGGATCTGCAGTACTTACTCCAGAAGCAGCGACCTATTTCAAAGAGATTGCAGATCAATATACCTACCATGAAACGAACAAAGATGAAAAGGTTGTGGCCGATAAATTACGAAAAAAAAGCATCCTACTTGTTGGACATACCGATGATGTTGGAGGTTCGTCCTTAAACGCTGAATTATCGGAACATCGTGCAAAGGCTGTTGCAAAAATATTTAAGGATCGAGGTGTACCAGAAGATCGATTATTTTTCCAAGGCGCGGGTGAGACCCTCCCAATAGCTGACAACAGGACAGATGAAGGCCGCGCCAAGAATCGCAGAGTTGAAATAATAGACCTTTCTGATGATGCGTCGTTTAACGGTTACCTCAATAACCGAAAGCCGATATTGGCATATTATCGTAATTCAACTACCGACGATAAACATAAAACAACAAATGAGGCGAAATACAAACAACCGAGTAAAGATCAACCCGAGCTATCGCAATCCCCGAAAAGCGATAAAGAATCAGTACCCGAACCGCCTGCCACCTCGGTCACCGTAAAAACTGCCAAGCAGAAAACATCAACTAAATCTGCAAAGGTTAATTCGATAGATAAAACTAGAAAAAAACCCGAAACGCCGGGTGGTCGTATCGATTTCGGCGGTTCTCCTGCAACTACCAATTCAGTTACCTTTGATATTGGCCGATTGGAATCCAAGAAAAGTACATTTTCCTTTATCTCGGTTGCCCAGGCTGACACTCCTGTCCTTAACTCCTGTGCTGCAGACCGCCCCCGTGTAGGCCGCGGAGTAAAGACCCTAACAGGTAGAAAAGAATACATTACCGCAGACTATATGCCGAATTTGTACGGCACGTCCTGGTTCGACAAAGTCAATGGCCATCTTGTATCCTTGACACATGTTTCAGTATTACGTGACGGTGGAGTTCCATCTACAAACCCAGAGCTGCTTATTTATAAAGATTACAGTGAGTCAAATCGCAATAAAAAAGCCGATTCACGCTCAACTCCAGAAGTAAACACCTATCGCGGGGACAAGGGCATACTTTACAGAGTATTTGCAAAAGGACCAATTCGTTGCATGGATATTGTAATCCCATATGCGCAAATGTCTGTTGCAAAAGGCTCCACATTATATTACGACCGAGATTTTCTTTATGTGAATGCATTTTCCCCACGAGTAGCTAAATAACTGCAGCACAGGAGAAAAGGAATGGATTTTATAAACCAAAATATTGTATTGATTTGTTTGATAGGTTTTATTGCAATCATGTTATCGACATATTTGGTTTTCAAGTCGCAAATTGATTTCAAATTTCTTAAAATATGGTATTCAATCTGGAAATTAGGCGATCTTGCAAAGGATCGTTCTCCACATAGTATTAAGCCCTGGACAAGATCAGAACGTCACCTTTGCGATGATTTTAAACGGTACATTAATCCAACAAGTAAACCTAATTTCGAAGAGCGTCGTACCTATTTAGCAAAAGCCCAAGACATTGGCCGTACTCCACCCCCGCTCTGGTTCTTCCTACTACTAATAGTGCTGGTAGTTGCCGAAGGTCTAGGTTTTTCCTACCTTTTAGGCACTTGGATGGCAATGGACGGAAGCAGTGATACCCGGAACTTACTCATGTGGGCAATCGTTTTCGTCCTTTGCACTATACTCATTTTCATTATGCACAGTGCAGGGCACCAGTTATATCGCAGCAACCTTATCAGACGATGCGACAGAGAATGGAGAGAGTCTGGCCAGAGTGGTAAACTCTCAACCCAGGTTGTCAGGTTAGATGATCCGCAGTCCATAGATGACAATGTTCCAGAATATACACAATGCATCAACCGAGTTGGTAAACCTAATACACTAATAACTGACTATTTTATGCTGATAGTCGCTGTTTTGTTTATAGTTTTAATAGCAGTAGCTTCAACCCGCATGCGCATTCAACACATGGAAAGTGACCTAACACAACAAACGACACAATCTGCGTCTACTGACAACCCTTATGCATCGAAATTGCCTGACGAAGTTACAAAGCCGCAACAAACTGTGGACAAAAAAGCTAGGACGGATCAACAGAGAGCTACTGAGGGCGAGGGAATATGGGCATTTCTTATGTTGGCTTTTATCTTTATTGTAACTCAAATTGTTGGAATAACGTCAGGTTTCAAGTGGGGATTTGCAGGAAAAGAAAGTAATGAAGCTTTGATTGGCACCAAAGGTTTCTCAAAATACGATGACTATCTTGCTTTTTACGAACCTTTAGTCCAAGACGCTCAGTCATATCTTCAAGATTTGCAACAGAGATTAAACAGATCCGGCGGAAATGAACAAGTCGGGTCTGGTTTGGATTACACTAATTACCTGGCAGAGAAAAACTCATTCCGCACCTTTGGAACCAGCCAGGAACCTGTAACGGCTCTATACACAGAAATAAAGCCAAATAATATAGAGCAACCGATTCAAACAGATTTAGCGTCGGCACTTGTGCGTCTTGATAGCCTTAAGGATAAAGAAAGTAAAAAAGACTATTTGCTAACACTAAATGAAGACTTGCGCAGTCAGGTTATTGCAACACTATCGGCAAAAAAAACTAAAATTGACGAACGAAAAGTGTTGGATGAACACGACCATCTATTTATGTAATTTCGTATAAACACATGATTACATAAGGATACTTGCACGTATTTTATGAATTACACTTAGATGTATTCAATTAAAATGAGGATTACTATGAAATTACTTTCTGCCATATTTTTATTCACTTTTCTTTATTTATTTATCGCTCCATCTGTAGCCATTTCAGGCGATATGCCAAGTTGCTATACAGCAAATAAACTTGATCAATATATGCCAGTGCCAGAAAGGGAGGTTTTTGTGTTGGTTGACCAAACTACCTATCTGGACGAAAATCTCCGCGAGTCACTTCGGGATAACTTTGTCCGTCTTATCCAGCCTGGAACCGCCTTTGTTATTGCAGATTTCTCAGCTTTTAGTCAAGGCCGATATATGGAAATAGTGAACTCCGGGATAGTCGAATCTAAATTTCCTGCAAATGTCAGAGGATCAATCAGCGTAAAACTATTGCAAAAATTTGACGCTTGTTTAAAGGATCAAATGGGCTATGGCATAAAACTAGCTGTTTCTTCTGTTAACAAATCTGTCGAAAATAATTCAAGCACCTTGGCAAAGTCTGATGTCATGGCAAGCATTAAAGATTTGTCGTCAAGAGTTAAGTTGTCACGAGCAAAAGAAAAAATTGTTATCATCGCGTCAGATATGCTTGAAAACTCGAGTATAAGCAGTTTCTACGCATCGAAGAATGTCAAAAAAATAGTACCTGTTCAGGAATTGAAACTGGCCAAAGAAAACGAAATGTTCGGGGATTTCACTGGAGCAAGAGTATTTGTCCTCGGAGCTGGTATTGTCCCGGAAGATCAGAAAAAAGGTTCCAAGGCAGTTTATAGAGATCCGAAAACGATGCGGGCTCTTAAACAATTCTGGCAAGGTTACTTTGATCAGTCACATGCAAAATTGGTGGAATTTGGGCTGCCGGCATTATTAAATCCTATCAAATAGCTTGGCGCAGACCGGTCGAACTAGGCAGATACGTTCCAAGTGTATACGGGTTTTGATGGCTAATGTACCGAAACACGGAGTTTACAATGTCCGCCCTGCCAAATGGAGATCTTTGCAAATGCGTTTTCAGGCGGACGCGTGTTAATCGCTTGTTTGCGTCCATCACAACAGTCCTTGTTATTGCGACGTCATCATTGGGCGCAAGTGATCAGGTTCCGTCATCTGCAATAACGCAAGGGTCAAATAATTCAGACCCAGGGATGCCTTTTTGGCGGCAAATTATGGCTGAGAGAAAACCTGTCGTTAGCTTTAGACTGTCAATCGGCGTTGAAAATTGACCCACCCCAGGCAGTAGTTTTTAGCGTTCGAGCCTCGTTTTTATTCTCCAGCTGTCGTTTCCGGTTTCGATTATTTCGCAGTGATGGGTGACCCTGTCCAGGAGCGCCGTCGTCATTTTGCCGTCCCCAAAGACCTGCGGCCATTCGCCGAAAGTC
>Ga0209123_1002903_pt1 | contig 13669 bp, 8 predicted proteins | sample BarGraIncu00431A_FD_184500 | JGI IMG/M metagenome (GOLD analysis project Ga0209123, IMG submission 184500) | Arctic peat soil microbial communities from Barrow, Alaska, USA - Barrow Graham LP Incubations 004-31A (SPAdes) (version 2) | ecosystem: Environmental > Terrestrial > Soil > Wetlands >...
ACATTACAGGAGCAGACGCCATTGCCTGCGTGAAATCAACCGTATTTAATATGTGCAAGGGAAACTACAAAGTTACAGTCTTATCAGATTGTATTACGAGTTATGATAAAAGGAAAATTGACGAAATACTGAATTATTACGAAAAAAATGGCAGTAAAATAATTAATTTGAATGACTTGTTTTGATTCCCCCGCTGGCGCGGTTCTGTGAACCGTGACAAGACAAAGGTAAAATTGTCTGAACTTGGATTTAGCAGATGAATCAGATAAAGACAGATACGCTAAAAATCTGATACATCCTTTCATCTGATACAATCGTGGTTCAGACAGGATAGCAGCGAATGTATTTGTAGTCGAACAAGCTAAGGTATCTTGTTTTGAAAAAACAATCTATTCTTCTTTTTTGCTCTAACGAGCAACACACCGATTACAAATCGGCGCGAGCGTGGGGGAATGCTCCCTCCGTCAACTGACGAACAAATGCCCATAGTCTCGGTCGTTAGCAGCAAGTTTGAAAAAAAAATAAGCATGCTAGAGTCTATAAAAAAAATCTACTTTTGATTTTATCGACAAAATATAAGAAAATATTCATAATTTAAATTAAAAACACAAAAACATGAGAACTAAAGAATCAATTTCTAACTACTTACAAATGTATTACGAAAAATACCCTGCACTTTTAAAGTCAATAGCTTACGTACGGGTTTTAAATCAGAAACACCCCGTATTATTAAAAATTAGTATCATAATCTTGTCGATTTACTTTATATTTCAATTAGGTCATTCAGTAGGTGAGTTTATTTATTACATCAAACATTGATTTTTTTTTACAATACGAAATCACCGATTAATCGATTACGAAATGAATGCGGTAACATTAGTAATACTGGGCAAGAAAATAAATGAACATACAAGAATTTAAAGTATCAAAGAGAATATTTCAACCATAAACAAATGTGTGATTATTGTTTAATCATAGAAAAGAGAAACCCCTGTCCTCGCGGATATATAACCATTACTTGTTCGCACAAACGTGCGGGCTGGTCGGTGGGAAACTTGTCTGAACTTGGATTCAGCAGATGAATCAGATAAAGACAGATACTTTGAAAATCTGATACATCCTTTTTATCTGATACAATCGTGATTCAGACAGAGGTAGCAGCGAATGTAGTTGTAGTGGAGCAAGCTAAGGTGTTTTGTTTTGAAAAAATAATTTATTCTTTTTTTTTGCTCTAACGAGCAACACACCGATTATAAATCGGCGCGAGCGTGGGGGAATATAGAAAAAAAGAAAGACAACGCATTATGAGACATTTTTTGATTCTACTTGGATTTGTAATTTCGGGACTTGTTTGTGGACAACAATCCCAAACGACTGACTTTCTGACTGAAATAACTAAATATGATATTTCTCATTTGTGGACACTGAATAAATAAATAAATGCAAACCAATACTCTTTAGCAAATTATAAGAACCCTAAAATTTAAACATGAACAGAATTGAGGATTACAAAAAAGAAATGTTGACAATCGACTTAGTGAAAGCAAATTTATATGGAATGTTTGCGATTATACCAGTATTGATTATATATGGAGTTCCCTTTTATTTTTTGTGGAGGAATTCCTTTAGTAAAATTGCATTGAAGAGTTTTATTAATGAATTTGATTCCGGAATTTGGGGCAATTTCATATTTATTCTATTAGCTATAACGATTGGAACTATATTACACGAATTAATTCACGGAATTACTTGGGCAAGATGCACTAAAAATGGCTTTAAGTCTATAAAATTTGGAGTTTTATGGAAGATGATAACTCCATATTGTCATTGTGTGGAACCCTTAAAAGTCAAACAATATATTTTAGGTGCTATCATGCCTGCAATTATTTTAGGATTTTTGCCATTCGCTTATTCTTTATTTACAGGAAATGTCCTTTGTTTGTTCTTTGGTATTTTTTTTACCATGGCGGCAGCTGGTGACTTTTTAATTATAAATCTACTATTAAAGGAGAAAAAAGATGATTTAGTTCTTGATCACCCTTCAGAAGCGGGTTGTTACATTTTTAGAAAAGAAGAATAAAACAATTAAAGCGAGTTTATAAACTCCTTGTCCTCGCGGATATATAACCATTAGTTGCTTGAACAAAAGTGCGGGCTGGTCGGTGGGAACCAATCAGAACCATTCTGCAAAGAATAAGATAGGTATATCCGGAGGGACGGAGGGAAATCGAAAAGCTTACGAGTAGGTAAGTTCTTAAAAGTAAGTTTATGGATTTATCAATATTAGAACAATGAAAATGTCTCTTCAAAAAATTATTTTCTTATTTCTTGCGTTTTTCATTCTTTCATGCCATGGAAGTAAAGTTAAAGATGAAAATACAAAAGCCCAAAATTTACAGGATGGATTAAAGAAATCAAATGCTATAACAGCAGTTGATTCAACAAAACATACAACTGAAAAACTAAAACGGTTGTATTTAAAATACAAAAAACCGATTGAAGGTTTTCATATAAAAATAGGATGGACACCTTATGAGAGTTACGAAGACTGTTCAGTCGGTTTGGCAACATTTTTTTTCGAAAATAGAAATGGTTGCCGGTTTAGTATTATTGACAGTGCTTTTTTATCATCGGTACTGATAAATAAGGACAAAAAAAAGGAAATTGCTTACTTTAAAGAAGACACTCTGATTTATATAGAATACCCTTTCAAATCAAATCGTGAGATAATAAGACGGGATGTTCCTTTTTCTTTTTCAGATGTAGATTTTGATGGTAAAAAAGAACTGATAATGACTGTTTTTGGTGAAGGGCAAAGGCACACAGATGTTTTCAGGATTTTCAAGTTAGATTCTGTTGGTAACTTAGTAAAGCGATCAAAACAAGTTACCTATCAAAAACCCTATATCGATTTTGACGGATTCACTAAGTTCGACAAAAAAAACAAAACAGTTACAAATACTTTTGACGGTGGGGCTGATAATAGCAGTTATGAAACATTTGTTTCTGAGTCAGGAATAGCTGAAAATAATAAGTTTAGACTAAAACATATAGTTGAGTATATTAATGGAGTAAAGAAAATATATTACACCAGGGATAAATTGACTGAACGAACTGATTATTTGAAACATGACTTTGATAACAGATAGCCCTGTCCTCGTGGATATATAACCATTACTTACTTGCACAAAAGTGCGGGCTGGTCGGTGGGATAATTGTCTGAACTTGGATTCAGCAGATGAATCAGATAAAGACAGATACGCTAAAAATCTGATATATCCTTTTATCTGAACTAATCGTGGTTCAGACAAGATAGCAGCGAAAGTATTTGTAGTCGAGCAAGCTAAGGTGTTTTGTGTCTTGTTTTGAAAAAACAATCTATTCTTCTTTTTTGCTCTAACGAGCAACACACCGATTACAAATCGGCGCGAGCGTGGGGCAGAAGATATACATGAAAATTACAAATTTGATATAAGACAAAAAATCCCAATAGAAAGACAATCTGCTTTTCTATTGGGATTTCCATGTATCTATCAACAATAATACATCGTTGTGAGAGAGTTTTTATATAAACACCCGAATGAATAAATGGACTTTATTTATATTCAATCGTCACATTATTTAATTTACCGGTAAAGGCAAAAGGCACTTTGTAGCGATCAGTTACAGGTGAATTTCTGTCAGAACCAATATCGATACCATCTTTGTATACAGCCACATAGCCTTCAGCAGCAACAATATCTCTTTCAGCCACTTTTTGGTCGTTGATGTATATGGCTTCTGTTCCTGCTGGTGCAGTAAAGTTTCGTCTTCCTTTTTCTGCAGGTGCTATGTAGTTGAATTCAAGTCTCAATTTTGATTTTCCAACAGGAACTGAGATGTTCGACTCCAGATATCGGACAATGGTTCCCGTATTATGAGCCACCTGAAATTTACCGTCCTTAATGAACAAACTCAAACCGTCAAATTCAGAACCGGTGGCAAATAAAACACCCTGATCGGCTGTTGAATTTAGTTCAACATTGGCTGTAATGCTAAATGGATCGCCCTGAAATTGTGGACCGCTATAGGTAAGCAATTGATCAATTCCGGTATACAATACCACTTTTTTATTCAATCCAAACGGACTACGTGCTCTACCACCGGCACTATGTCCCAATGCATTGTCATTTAATGGATACACATTGTATTTAATGGCTTCTTGCTCAAATACAGCTTGTAGTTCTTTTACTTTTTCGGGGAATTTGGCTGCCAAATCGATGCGTTCGTTGAAATCTTTTTTCAAATCATAAAGTTCCCACACATCTTTCGCGAAATCAGTTCCTGATTGATGAAATACAGAGGCTTTCCAACCATCTTTTACAATGGCACGTTTGCCAAACAGTTCGTAATATTGCACGGTGTGACGGTTAGTAGCTTTTGCATCATAAATTGAATATGCCAAACTTGTACCCTCAATAGGTTCTTGCTTGTAACCTTTAATCACTTCGGGCACTTTTGATCCTGTTAGTTCGTAAATAGTTGGAGCAATATCAATTACGTGACCGTATTGTGTGCGGATACCGCCTTTTTCCAGTTTCCCATTTGGATAATACAGAATCAACGGTTGATGCGTTCCACCTTCGCTGTTAGGATCGGCTTTCCACAAGCGGAAAGGCGTATTGGTAGCCTGAGTCCAGCCTGATGGCGCATCTTCGAACGAGTGTTCTGTTCCAATTTTATCAATATTTTTATACAATTCAGCCACTTGTTTGTCTTCGTCCAAACTGCTGATATATCCATTTAATGTTCCGTTCCGTGGGCTATGGCTTGAACCATTATCACCAATACTCACCAAAACAATTGTATTATCGGCTTGTCCAATTTCTTTTAAATAGTTTACAATGCGACCAAATTCATAATCGGCATGAGTCAGGAAACCTGCATATACTTCCATAAAACGGGCATATACTTTTCGTTGTTCGGGAGTAAGGCTATCCCATGATTTTACAGTCGGGTCACGGTCGGGTAATACAGCATCGGCTGGAATAACTCCCAATCTTTTTTGACGGGCAAACACCTCTTCGCGATACCAATCCCATCCTTTATCAAATTTACCTTTGTACAAATCGCTCCATTTCTTTTCCACCTGATGTGGCGAGTGAATAGCTCCCGAAGCAAAATAAAGGAAAAAAGGCTTTTCGGGTTGAATAGATTTTTGATTGGCAATATAACTAATGGCTTTGTCTGCCAATAATGTAGTCAAATGTTTGGTGTTTGGTTCAATATCTATAACTTTTGTATCCTCGTATAAATTAGGATGGAACTGGTCGGTATGTCCAAGTTGAAAGCCGTAGAAATGGTCGAAGCCACGTCCTACAGCCCAACGGTCGAATGGACCATTGGCAGTAATTTCATCTAGTGGTGCAACGTGATATTTACCAACGGCAAAGTTGTTGTATCCATTTTCGTGAAGCACTTCAGCTATAGTTGCCTTATCACCCGGCATAATAGCATCGTAACCAGGGAAGCCACTGGAACTATAATTCAACGTTCCCATGTGAACCGAATGATGGTTACGACCTGTGAGCAAAGCAGCACGGGTTGGTGAACTAACACCGGTGGAGTGAAAGTTAGTGTATCGCAAACCATTGTTTGCCAAACTATCCAACACCGGAGTTTGCATTAAACCTCCGAATGCGCTGGAAGTACCATAACCGGCATCGTCAATGAGCCAAACAACCACATTGGGTGCGCCTTTTGGTGCTGTTTTCTTTTCTGTCCATGCTTCTTGCGATTCGGCAGCCGTTCTACTTATTTTGCCTTTAAATCCGGTGGCGGATGTCAATTGTTGCGGATTCTGTCCGAAAGCACTCGTCAAAAATGACGTTGCAAGCAGTCCGAAACTTCCTGTTTTTAAATACAATTTGTTCATAAGAATATTTTTTTAATTATTTTATCTCTTCTAAAATTAAATCTCTGAATGCCTTGGCAGTTACTTCCAGTATTTCGGGCGAAGTGGTGTTCTCATCATCCGTTTTCACATGGAAAAATGGATGACCGTACGATACGCCGGCAAAACGTGTATAGCCTTTTTGTGCCACATACACCAGTTCGCCTCCCGGATTTTTGTTTGCTAAAATCTTTTGTGCTTCAATGTCTTTAAATGACTTCTCAAAAGAACCTTTCACTGCTTCGCTAAAGAAAAATCGGCGATTAGGGTCCACATTGGTTTGTTTTACCAGACCGTTAGCGGTATTTTTCCATTCCAGTGTGGCAGCACCCGCACCAAAGTGTATCCAGAGCTTTGTTTTGTCGATAGGAGGTGCATTACGTTCCAAAAACTCATGTGCCCCCTTGAAAGCATGTTCATGACCTGAATTAGCAGTAAAAACAAAGGTATAATCCGATGACTGTGTGGCTGCCCATTTGGCAAGTGCCAACCAGATAGCTATACCTGACCCACGTTCACCACCGCAAGTAAACCAACCGCTAATAGGCGTTGAAACAACGATATACTTGTCGCCGTGGCCTATAGTTCCATACACATTCCTACCTTGTACATCCCCAAAAGTTCCATTGATTGCCAATGTAATTGGTTTTGCATTTTTCACAAGAGCTAACGCTTTAGCACTATCTTTGGGTGCAATCAGAATAATTGGCACACGCCACGGTTGTTGATTCTTGTTTGTATTATAAGCCTCAATCTCTCCCGATTTGTTATTGGTAATAGCCACAATTCCTGTTACTCCCAAATTAACCAATGAGTCGATGTAAGTTTTAGGATTGACTTTAGCTAGTTTTAGTGGCAAATGAATCAACGCAATGCTATTAGCACCAAACGTTTTGGTCTTGCTGGCATCAACTAGCGTACCAGTCACAACCCGATTAATTTTCTCATTCACCCACCAAAGTGGAAATGCCTGAATAGTATCTTTTCCTCCGGCTAAAAAAACTTTTTCCGGAAAGAATTGCCGAATAGGAAATTCAAGATATTTCACATCATAGCCAACTGATTTCAGTTCTTTTCCTATCCATTCGGATGTTGCCAAATCTGTTGGCGTTCCTGTTCGGTGTTCACCTAGTGAAACAAACTTTTTTACAGTTGAAAACAACTTGTTTCCGTCAAAGAAGTTGACTTCCGAATTGACTTGAGAAAATGCAGTAAAGCTCAATGTTAGCAGTACGGCAAAAAGCATATATTTTGTTTTCATTACCACCCCGGATTTTGTGTCAACTTAGGATTTCGGTCAATCTCTCCCTGTGGAATGGCATAGAGGTAATGTTTAGCAGCAACATTGTTTTTTCCAACTTTTTGTAATGCTTTTATAAGAATGCCTTTACCTTCTGGCCCAACTCCTGTCACTTCAGTACCAGTTTCCCTTATCAAATCAAAGTAGCGATGGTATTCTGCAACCAATTCTAGTCTTCTTTCCAGATAAACGGAGTCACGAAACTGGTCTTTTGTCAATCCAGCCGTAAGATCATTAATTCCGGCTCTTTTTCTGATCTTATTTATTGAAGTATAGGCTTTTGTAGTTGGTCCATTCAATTCATTTTCTGCTTCTGCATGTATTAATAATACTTCAGCAAAACGTAATATATTAGCATTAGCATCCGATTGTCCTGTTGCTGCGTAATTTGGATCCCAGTTCTTATTGATAAATGGGACAGAATCACCGGGAGCATTTATTGTGGCATATTTTTTCCCATTAGTAGGGCTTACATAATAAGTTACAAATGAAACTCTTTTTCGTTTATCCTTATTATTGTAGAGTTTATACAAACTGAAAAACTTGTCAGTACCAACAGTATAAAAAGCTAACTGATTGCCATACGATCCTTTCAATCCCGGAACTCCTGATTCAATATCGCTTGATGTTACCAAATGACCTGTGCTGATAGTACTTCCTTTAATTTGTGCCGAGAAAATATGTTCCTTTCCGTTTTTATAAGCTGGTAGAAAAACTTGAGAATAATCATCAAGAAGAGCATAACCATAAGAACCATTAATAACTTCTTCGGCTAATTTTACTGAATTACTCCAATCACGTTGGGTTAAATATACTTTAGATAATAATGACTTAGCAGCACCCTCAGTAGCACGACCTGCTTCACCTGTCGAACCAATTTTAAACAAATTGGCGGCTTCAACTAAATCCGTGATTATTTGAGCATAAACCTGCTCCTTAGGGGTTCTTGCCACTTGCAGCTCAGGAATAGTCAACTTTGTCTGGTCAGTTAATAATAAAGGTACATCACCATAAAGTCGAACTAAATTAAAATAGTAGAATGCCCTTAGAAAGCGTGATTCACCCAGCAATCTATTTTTCAACTTATCATCCATAGTTATTTCCGGAATTCTCTCCAATGCTATATTGGCTTTATTAATGCCTTCGTAGTGCTCAGTCCATATTTGCTGAATACGAAGATTAGTAGATGCATGTGTTAGCTTTGCAAGAGCACGAACTTCTGCATTCGGTGATCCTGGTCCGGCATCCAAATCATCGGTCATAAAATCCAATCCGGTATCGAACAATCTATTATACATTGGTTGAGCTCCTACTTTGTTATCAACAAGAGGATAATAAATGGCATTTACTGCCGAAATAGCATCACCAGATGTTTTATAAAATTGATCGGGTGAAATAAAGGATTCCGGTGTTTCTTCGAGAGTTGTACAAGCCGACAAACCGGACAAAACAATGGCTAGTAGAATATATATTTTTTTCATAATGAGACATGTATTGATATTAATGAATTGTAATTAGAATGTTATGCTAACCCCACCAATGACTGATTTGGCTGTAGGGTATGCTCCACGGTCCATTCCAGAACTGATTGAATTTTGTCCATTTGTATTTACTTCAGGGTCGTAACCGGTATAGTTAGTCCATGTAACTAAGTTCGATCCGGAAACATAAATACGTGCAGCTTTCAATTTAATTTTCGAAATAAGCTTTTTCGGGAAAGTATATCCCAGAGATATATTCTTTAAACGGATATAAGAACCATCTTCAACAAATCGATCAGATATAGTCACGGCAGGATTTTCAATAGCCTTATGCATATCAGTATTAGTATTCGTCGCTGTCCACCGGTTTAATAATGTTGCGACAGCCCCGGTATATCCTGTTCCCAATTCGAGATTAGCTCGCGTCCAATTGAAGATTTTATTCCCGTAAGATGAATTTAAAAATACAGACAAATCAAAATTCTTGTACCTGAAAGTATTTGTTATACTTGCCAAGAACTTAGGTTGCGAACTACCAACAATAGCTCTGTCAGCATCTTGTGTTATTTTACCATCTATGTTTAAATCTTTGTACTTTTGATTTCCAGTGGCAGCATCTACGCCATCAGTTTGATACATATAAAAAGACCCTACGGATTCTCCGACCTTAATAATCTGTGTTGGTAAGGTAGTAGTACTAGCAGGGTCAGTAACAAAGAAATAATCTGCACCTCCAAGACTTAACACTTTATTTCTATTGGCTGAAAATATAAGATTGGTGGTCCATTCAAACTTACCTGTTAGATTTTGGGTCTTTAGCCCGACTTCAATCCCCTTGTTTTCAACAACACCTAGATTTTGAAATGCACTTGATAAACTTGATGAATATGGCACGGGGACTTCTAATAATAAGTCAGAAGTTTTTTTATAGTAGATATCTGAAGTTAATTGTATCCTATTTGTAAACAATGCCAAATCAAACCCTAAATTATATTGAGCTGTTTTTTCCCATGTTAAGTCAGGATTCGCAAAACTACTGGTTGCAAATCCGTTTACTAAGGTGTTAGCAAAACTATATTGATAATTAGAAAGTCGAGCAAGTGATTTATAAGGATCAATTTCCTGGTTACCAGTCAAACCGGCACTAAGGCGAAACTTCAACGAACTAATCTGTTTAATGCCTTTAAGGAATTTCTCATTTGAAACATTCCATGAAAAAGCAGCAGATGGGAAAGTTCCCCATTTATTATTTTTACCAAATCTGGAAGAACCATCAGCGCGAGTGGTCAATGTAAATAGATAACGTTCATCAAATCCATAATTAAGTCGGGCTAGATAAGATTGAAGTGTCCATTCACTACTTGACGATGATGGATTTACCAATACAGTCCCGGAGCCAATATTGTTATAGGTAAATGCATCGCTAACGAAATTAGAACCACCTGCAATATAAGCTTCAGTGCGCGATTTTTGTTGCGTATTACCAACCAAAATATCTAATGTATGTTTACTTCCAAAAGATTTCTTATAGTTTAAAGTATTCTCATTTAACCAATTAAGAGTAGACAATGAACCTATAGAAGCATTACCTCCCGGTGAACTCTCATATAAAGTTGACGGAGTATACTTATTCTGTTTATTGTTTATGATATCTGTACCTAATGATACTTTAGCAGTTAACCCTTCAATGATTTTATATTCACCAAAGCTGTTCAGTAAAAACCGAATCGTGTTGGTCTCATTAATTGCCTCATCGAGAGTTGCAATTGGATTCGCTACGGTTGATCCATAACTACTGTTTGATGTAAAGTTTCCATTTGCATCGCGAACCGAAATAACCGGAACCATTGCTAGAATATTTGGGACTGTACTACTTGGAGCAACATCAGCGTGTGTAAAACTTCCATTCAAGTACGCACCTATTTTGAATTTTTTATTTATCTCATGATCGAGATTTAATTTCCCAGAATACCTCTCAAAACCTGTATTAATAATTATACCATCTTGCTTGAAATAATTCCCGGAAAGCAGGATTCTTGTTTTTTCAGTACCAGAAGATAAAGAAATAGTATGACTTTGTATAGGTGCATCTCTGAATGCTGCAGCTTGCCAATCTGTACCTTCTCCGAGTTGATCAAGTTGATCCTGAGTATAGAAGGGAGATTTACCGGCATCTTTCAACGCATCGTTCTTTAGGGCTCCCCATTCAGCAGCATTTAATAGTGCTACTTTTCTTGCTACACGCTGAATACCGTAATAAGCATCATAAGTTACTGTAGAACTTCCTTTCTTACCTGATTTTGTAGTTACCAGAATTACTCCATTTGCACCACGTGAGCCATAAATAGCAGTTGCAGAAGCGTCCTTTAATACATCAATAGATTCAATATCTGCAGGATTAATGCTTGAAAGCGGATTGATACTGGCACCACTTGTAACACCCGCATCAACAGATGCATCGCCATTGTATACAGGAAATCCATCTATAACATAAAGTGGTTCGTTTCCGGCATTTATTGAAGTTCCTCCCCTTACACGAATTGAAACTCCTCCACCGGGTTGTCCACTTGACTGTGTAACTTGAGCACCAGAAACTGCACCTTGAATAAGTCGATCCGGGGATGTTACAGGCAATCCTTTCAATTCTGCTGGAATAGACGAAAGCGATCCTGTAAAGTCACTCCGTTTCTGTGTTCCATAACCCACAACTACAACTGCGCTTAATCTATTTTGATCTTCGGCAAGGTAAATGGTGGTTGGCTCGGCTTCATAGACATCAATTTCCTGACTTCTAAAACCAATAACTGAAACAACTAAAGTGGTGGGAAGGGTTTTTACATTTAGATTAAAGTCTCCATTGGCATTGGTCACTGTACCAAGCTTTTGACCTTTTACCTTTACAGTGGCACCAATAACAGTTGCTTTGGTGTTTTCTTCGAGAACTTTTCCTTTTATATCAATCTGCTGAGAAAATGCAGAGAGGTTGGTGAAAACTGCAAATAGGAATACGGCTCCATATCTGCGTGCAAAATCATTTTGGAACCTTTTGTGGGTTCCAAAAAATAATAGTAATTTTGTCATACAATTTTTTGAATTGTAGCGGGCGTTTCCTAAATCAGTTTGCCGACGGAGAAGGGGGCGCTCGCTTTTGTTTATAAATAAGAACTTTTTTCTACTTCTGTGTAAGGAATTTATCCTTCAAATTGCTGGTTTGTTCTGCCAATAACTGCTTGTCTAAATTCAAAAATCCTTTCTCGTGATTGTACTGCTGACCGTCGGTCAATACCCAGGCTAAAAACGCTGTAACTTCTTTTCGTGAGTTGACTGGTGAATAGACAAAACCAATTTTTTCTACTGGTACTGTTTCAATCTGATTTTTTTCCAATACATCAATCACAAAGTCCAGGTTTCCTGTCAGAATATCCTTTGTATTCTTCTTCAAATCGAGTGGTAGCAAAGCGATGCCGTCTTTCAGTTTACGGGAATTGGTATCAAACAAATATCCCAGGTTATTGTAAGCTATCCCGATAGAATCTTTTTTCAAAGCAGATAAAAGATAAATATCATCGCCCAACACTTTCTTACCACGGATTTCGGATGTAAGGTGTCCAAAATAACTGGCCAAAGCAGTTGAAGCACATGCCTGATTGTCGCGGGCATAAATGGTGGCTGCAAACTTAGGCTTTTCTTTCGTTGGCTCTGCATCGTAATCAACCACCTCAAAAAACAGCTTGTCTATTTCCTTTTTATTAAAGCCTTTTTTAGATGCTCCTAACAAGATTGGATTGTTTGGATTGGTAACCGGTAGCAATGCATATTTTCCGGCATAAACAATTGCTTGGTCAGCTTTCAATTCATCTTTAGCAGGTTGGTGTGCTATGATACTTAAATCGGCTGTTTGTCCGGCAGCCAATTTAGGAGCAATTTTCAATTTGGAGTTTGGATTTACTTTTGCATATTCAGCAATCCACTTTTCTATTAACGGATAAGTGAATTTCGTTCCACTGATGAATACTGATTCGGAACCATTACTTTGTGCAAAAAGGCCTGTTGAAGAAATCAACAAAGCGAAAAGTACCTGAGCAAATTTATTCGTTTTCATATTTTAAGTTTTTTATATTTTAAATAAAATGAGATTGCTGCCAATAGAATTGACAAAACAGTTGAATAAAAAATAAGTGTAAAGTTGTAAGATAAAAGTAGTCTCGAAATTGCGCAGGGCAAACGAGGGGGTTGGAGACTATGTACGAAAAATCAACACGAACCGCAACAGCAGCACATTCGCATTGAACAAGATGAGGTAAAGAAAGGTAGAGAAGAAAATGTAACAGCCGACAATGATAATTGAATGTTTGCGGCGGGCAGCGCACTACTATGCCTCCTCAGAGAGTTGACCGGTGCGTGTAGCGTGTTGTAATAAATACTTCGTTCCATTTTTATACCTGTTTATACGTTGTAGCAAATACTAAAATTACTGAGTTGCCAGAATGAAATGTTTCTTTCGACAATGCAAAATTAGCTAATGCACACAATACCCGAAATACCATTAGTAGGGCATCCTAGCTACCTAGTTTATGGTATATTTTCATTTATTTTAAGATATATCTAAATAAAACGAAACAGAAGGCAAATACACAGAACAGAAACAGCGTAAATTCAAATATAATATTCCGTCTGAGGAAGTGGGGAAAGCTTTAATTTCATAATAATATTGCAACGTTTGTGGCTCGCAGCAGTCTGTTCTACTTCGGTAAATGGCACTTCGGTAAATCCAAGTTTCCGGTACAACAATATCGAAGCTTTCATCTTTGTATTTCCTTCCAATATAATACGACTAAAACCCCGCTCACGTGCTTTATCAATAAGTGTGGTGCCAAGCAAAAATCCAATACCACTTCCTTGTGCATGACTATCCACGGCCATTTTGGCTAGTTCGCAAGTTAAGGCATCATGCAC
>Ga0209123_1002906_pt1 | contig 13661 bp, 12 predicted proteins | sample BarGraIncu00431A_FD_184500 | JGI IMG/M metagenome (GOLD analysis project Ga0209123, IMG submission 184500) | Arctic peat soil microbial communities from Barrow, Alaska, USA - Barrow Graham LP Incubations 004-31A (SPAdes) (version 2) | ecosystem: Environmental > Terrestrial > Soil > Wetlands >...
CCCCGCACCAGCAGCACGGCATCCTGCCGGATTGGCGGATAAAGCGTCGGCGGCACCAGCCAGTAGGAGCCGCTCGCATACTGGCCATCCTTGTAAATTTGCGACAGGGCAACGAAACCCAGCTCGGCATTGCCGGTGGCAGTGAACTGGTAGGCCTGGGTGATGTTTTCGCCATAAACCAATTTGGGCTCCAGCACCGTGTCCACCCCCAACTTTTTCATGGCCTCAAGGGCGGCCGCGCCATAGACCGCCAACTTGGGGTTGGCGATGGCCAGGTGGTGAAAATTACCCCGTTTGAGCACCTCGCCCTTGTCATCGACCACGCCGGTCTTGGCGCTCCACAAAACCAGCTTGCCGATGGCGTAGGTAAAGCGACTCTCGGGGACGGCCAGATTGTCTTTTTCCAGCCGGATCGGCGTTTCGTCGTCCGCCGAAATCAGCACATCGAAAGGAGCGCCGTTTTTGATCTGGGCATAAAACTTGCCCACCGTGCCATAGGCGATGAGCGCCTTGTGCCCCGTTGCTTTTTCGAATGCGGGCGCGATTCTCTCCATGGGGCCGGTGAAGTTGGCGGCAACGGCCACACTCACTTCGGCAGCGTTGGCAAGCGTGCCAAGCAGCAGCAGGGTCAAGGTGAAAAGAGGTTTTGAGATCGTCATCAAGAAACTCCAAAAAGCGTCATTCGTTGGGCCGCTTCATGCCCCGCGCAGGATATTGACCTGCACGTCCTTGGGGGCTGCGGTGTAGGGCGCAGAGGTGACCAGAAAATCGGCGCCAGCGGCCACATAGGCCCACGCGTTGTCCGCCCGTACGCCACCGGCAGCCGCTAGCAGCGGGCGGATGGCTGTGGTGTCGAGTCCCAAGGTCTGGCGGCAAGCGGCGACAGCTTCTGGCGTGAATTTCTCCAGTTGCAGAACGTCTGCACCTGCATCACACCAGCGCTTGGCGTCGTCCAAATGACCGACCTCGACGATGATTTTCTTTTCGGGCTGGGCTCGTCGCAGGCGCTCGATGGTTTGCGTCGGTGTTTCGTTCAGAAACAGACAATGTTCGGGAAACACCAGCAGGGTTTCCGACAGACCCAGCCGGTGCATGATGCCGCCACCCGCTTGGATGGCCTTGACGGACATCGCCTTGGTGCCCGGCACGTTCTTGCGTGTGCAGGCGACTGCGGCGCCGCCAGCGGCTGCCACGATAGCTGCCGTGGCGGTGGCGATGCCACTGGCCCATTCCACCAGATTCTGGGCCGTCTTCCAGGCCCGATGCAGCTGGGCGGCAGAACCTTGTGCCTGGAGGATCAATTCACCCGCAGGGGCATTGACGCCAGAGGCGCTCAACAGGTGGGCGCGGGCGCCCACCAACTCAAACAGGCGCACCGCCTCTTCGCTGGCACACACCGTCATGGCTTGGCGGGCGCGAAACTCCAGTCGTGCAGCCTGCTCGCCGATGCGCAGGGTGTCTGTCGTCAGGTCGCCGCAAGGAATGTCGTCGGCCAGCAGGGCAGACAGTTCCGTGTCGTTGAGGGCGCGCATGTCAATGGCTGGAGAATAAATCGCGCAGCTTGCACAGCGTGGTGGTGATGTCAAAGCGGGTTTCGGCCAGCGCTTCTCCGGCGAGGATTTTTCTCAAAGCCAGCAGGGGCTCGGTTTCTCCGGTCAGCAAAACATGCGTGCCCCATTTCTCCATGTGGCGGATATAGCCATCGCCCGCGCTGGCGGCGATCATGATCTCGATGCCGTGCAGCGGGTGCGGGCCGTCGTCCTGAAAATGATGTGGCAATTGTTCTTTGGTCAGCTCGATGCGAAGCGGCTCTGGGATCGGCTCGCCAGGCTGGCAGTCAAACACCAGCCAGTCCCGCGTTTGTCCCGCGTGACCCGAGACGGCACTCCAGTTGTCTTTGGTGGCAATGGCAATTTTCATGATGGAGTTTCCAGATAACTTGATGATTCGTTGCGGAGCACGCAATTTTCGGGCCTGTCAGGACAAATCGTAGCCGTAGGACTTGATGACGGCTTTGGCCTTGACCCCTTTCAGGTACTTCATGAACGCCTCTGCCGCTGGTTTGCCTTTGCCTTTGTCCAAAATGACTGCATCCTGGCGAATGGGTGAGTAAAGCCTGGCAGGCACCAGCCAGGCCGAGCCTTCAATTTTCCCGTCTTTCAGAACCTGGGACAGTGCCACAAAGCCCAGCAGCGCATTACCCGTGCTGACGAACTGATAAGACTGGGCGATGTTCTCTGCCGTGACCAACTTGGCTTGCAAGCTGTCGTACACGCCCAGGGTCTTCATGGTCTGAACAGCCGCTGCGCCATAGGGGGCGAGTTTGGGGTTGGCCATGGCGATATGGTCAAAGCCGCCTTTCTTCAGGACCTCGCCCGCTCCGTCAACGATGGCGGGTTTGGCTGACCAGAGCACCAGCTTGCCGATGGCGTAAGTGAATGAGGTGCCCGCCACCGCAGCGTTGTCCGCCACCAGCCTAGCCGGGGTCTCGTCATCTGCGGCCAGTAACACCTCAAAGGGCGCGCCGTTCTTGATCTGGGCGTAGAACTTGCCGGTGGCACCAAAGGCTGACACCACTTTGTGACCGGTGTCTTTTTCAAAATCGGCGGTAATTTTCTGCATCGGTGCTGTGAAGTTGGCCGCGACTGCGACGGTGACTTCATCGGCGTGAACGTGGGCTGCAACCCCCAAAAGGGATGCGAGCAAGATGGTGGGCAGGTGAAATGATCTCATCGAAAACTCCTTGAATAAATCAGCAAATCAGTCGGTCGAAACCAGAAATACGCTCGATGCCTTGAAGGCCGCCGTAACCGTCTGGCCCACCACCAGCCCTAGTCGCTTGACACTTTCATCGGTGATAACAGCGGTAATGACGTGGCGATTGCCGGGCAAATCGAGCGTCACCTCCGAGTTCACCGGGCCGACATGGATGTTGGCGATTCGTCCCCGAAATCGATTGCGTGCCGAAATTCGTCCCTCATCTTCTTCAACCAGCAGGATGATGGACGAGGCCTTCACGAAGGCCAGCACATCGCGGCCCTGTGCCAAACCCAGGTTCTCCGCGGACTCGCGGGTCACGATGGCGGTCAACTCAAGCTGGGGGTCGAGTTCGATGGTGACCTCAGTGTCAACAATGCCTTCTTTGATGGAAATGATGGGACCGGCAAACTGATTGCGGGCGCTCGTCTTCATGGACATTCTCCTTAATACCTGCCGGAAATCGGCCACATCGAGTACACCGCTTTGCGCCAGATTGCTGGTCAGCTTCTCCAGCGCCACTTGAGACTCTTTCTCCAGTGCGCGGTAAAAAGAAATCAATCGCCGGGCATAGGCGGTCAGCTCCGTTCCGCCACCGTGGCGCCCGCCGGTGGCGCGATTGACCAGTGGCTCGGGGGCCACATTGTTCATGTCATCGACCGCGTCCCACGCTGCTTTGTAAGAAATTGGGACGGCCTTGGCTGCCTGAGAAATGGAGCCGTGTTTGTCAATGGCTTCGAGCAAGCGGATGCGCCGGTCGCCCAGAAAGGTACCCAGTGCCGTTTCAATCAGAAGCTTACCCATCAGTTTGGGGGGTGTTGTGGTCATGACGCTTTCATTCAATAAATGGTTTTGGGGTCTCGCAAGATAAATTTCCTGGGCGCTGTGGTTGCAAAAGCGCAGCGGTTTTAAGCATCATGGGGCAACCCTTCAAAAGGGTCACTTATCCATATCACCAAAGGAATATCAACATGACAATCAGTGCACGCAACGTTTTCAAAGGCAAGGTCTCCGCCGTCAAAGAAGGGCCGATCAATGCTGAAGTTGAAATCACGACCGCCGGTGGCGACAAAATTGTGGCTATGCTGACCGAAGCCAGCTTGAAATCCTTGGGTCTGGCCAATGGCGTTGAAGCCGTCGCCGTGGTGAAAGCCTCTTGGGTGACCCTGTTGTCGGGTACGCCTGGCTACCGATTCAGCGCCAGGAACCAGTTGAAAGGGACGGTCAGTGCCATCGTCAAGGGCGCCGTTAACAGCGAGGTTACCGTGGCTTTGACGGGGGGCAGCACCGTCTTTGCTGTGGTCACCAATGAAGCGGTGACCGAGTTGCAGCTGAAAGAAGGCACCGACACAGTCGCTTTGTTCAAGGCCGGTCACGTTCTGGTGGGCGTGCCTGCCTGATCGACGCGTTGTTATTTTGTCAGCGGGCAGGCGATTGCCCGCTGCAAATGGGTTGATGGAATTTCTCATTGCATCACTCAATGATTAACGCGGCATGCTCTCGCTGAGCGAGAAATAGCTGTGAATATCTCCCAGCTCGAAGTTACCCACGATTTCACGAAAAACCAGCCAGCGCTCGTCCTCCAGTCGCCATGAGGTCAGAGTCTCGGCGTAGATCGGGGCTTGGTAGAAGACTTCGTCGTCATCCGAGCGCAACTGTGTTCGCACGTAGTGAAAAGCGCAGAAACAAGGATTGTTCTGGAGGTCATATCCTTTGGTGCAATCTGCCGTCATCTCGTATTCCTGATCAATGTGAAATCGAATCGGGGCAATGACCAGTGCGCTGAGTGACGCAGGAAGGTCTTGTCGCCATGGAACAACGGGAAGCTCACGAATCGGGCACGTCACCTCCGTGACATTGGATTCCTGTCTACATAGCGCTGTGCACATACAAACCCCTTTCAACTTGTTCCGCCTGTTTCATGGTTGACACATGGCATTTTTAATACTGGCATTTCGCTATGTAGTTATGCAAACAGCGTGCCATGCAATAAACCGCCGGACCATGGCGGATCAAGTGTTTAAAAGGTGTGTTTTACGACATCGATGTGTACTTTGCTACATAACGTGATTGTTGATTGTCACCAATGCAACGAAAACAGCCCATTGAAGGATGAATTCCCTGTGGCACACAAGTTGCTAATTCGCAAAAGTCGATATGTACTAACGGCTATTACGAAACTTTAAACCAGCAGCAATGAACAAATCACTCACCACACATCTCAAGCCATTACCCGCATTTCTCGGTGCCTTGTTTGCCTTGGGTTCAGCCATGGCGGCAGAGCCGGTATTCGAGCTTGGCACTATCCAGGTCACGGGTAGCCGCTCCCAGGTTGGCGAAATTGGCGAAGATCAGGTTTCTTCAGTGATCACCCGACAGGACATGAAGCGCTTCAATCGCGACAACGTCGGCGACGCTGTCAATCTGCTCACAGGCGTAACCGTCTCAACCAATTCACGAAACGAAAAAACGGTGGCCCTGCGGGGTTTTGATGCCCGTCAGGCCCCTCTCTTTATTGATGGCATCCCGGTTTATGTGCCTTATGACGGTTACGTCGATTTCAACCGTTTCACCACCGCTGACCTGGCTGCCATTCAGGTGGCCAAGGGATTTAGTTCGGTGGTCTATGGCCCCAATACGCTCGGTGGTGCGATCAACCTGATCTCTCGCAAACCCAAGGCGCAGCTGGAGGGCGATGCCAGTGTCAGTTTCGCCTCGGGCAATGAGCGGCAGACGGCGGTCAATGTGGGGACCAACCAGGGCAAGTGGTACCTCCAGGCGGGTGCTTCTTACCTGGCGAGCGATAACTTTCCACTGTCATCTGATTTCAAGGCCACGACCACAGAAAACGGCGGCGCACGCGAAAACTCTTATCGCAAAGACAGCAAACTGTCCCTCAAGCTGGGCTTGACGCCCAATACCAGCGACGAATATGCGCTCAGCTATTACAAACAAGAGGGCGTCAAGGGACAGCCCCCTTCAACCGATCCGGCCGCAGCCCGCTACTGGCAGTGGCCTTACTGGAACAAGGAAAGCCTCTACTTCGTCTCAAAAACTGCGCTGGGCACACATGAGACGGTCAAAGTCCGGCTCTACCAGGATCAGTTTGACAACTCCATCAATGGCTTTACCAACAGCAGCTACAGCGTCCTTAAAACCAGCGGCTCGGGCAGTGTCAGCAGCGACGGTGTCAGCATCTATAACGACAAGACGCTTGGCGGTTCGCTGGAGTTGGAGTCCACCCGCCTGAGTTCCAACACTTTGCGGTTTGTCACCCATTACAAAGAGGATAAACACGTCAGCCATGAAGCCAGTGGTTTGGTCGTGGAAGAGTTCAAGGACCTATTGGCCTCCTATGCCGCAGAAGACAGCATCACACTTTCGCCGCGCTTGATGCTGTCTGTGGGGTTGATGCACCAGGAGCTGCGCCCGTACTCGCTTTTTAGCCGGGGTAATGCCTACTCGCTGCCCAGCAAAAAATCTGCCGACAACGGCCAACTTGGCCTCTTTTATGACTACTCCGATGCGACTCGTTTCTATGCCACTGTGGCCCGGAAATCCCGCCTGCCGACTCTGAAGGATCGTTACTCCGCCCGACTGGGCACCTTTGTAGAGAACCCGGCGCTCAGTACCGAAGCATCCACAAATTATGAAGTCGGCTACCAGGGCACGCCATGGACGGGCGCCAAAGCTGAAGCCGCCGTCTTCTTCAATGACACCACCGACAAAATCCAGTCGGTTTTTGTCGGCGCGGTTGGCTCCAGTTGCGCCGCTGCCACCAAGTGCCAGATGCAAAACGTTGGCAAGGTTCAATCAACGGGCCTGGAGCTGGGCTTGAAGAGTCCGGTGACGCCATGGCTTGAGCTGGGCGGCAACTACACCTACATTGACTTTAAAAACATCAGCAGCCCGAGCACCCAGATCACGGATGTGCCGCGTGAGAAGCTGACGCTGCAAGCGGTCGTGCGGCCCAAGGCGTCGGTCGATATCGTCGCCTTTGCAGAGTCCAACGGCGAACGCTGGGCCTCGAACACCGTCAAGCTCGGTGGCTTCACCACGCTCAATCTGAAAGCAGTCTACCGGCCAAGCCCTCGCATCACCACCGAGCTGGGTGTCACCAATCTGGCCGATCAGAACTACTCCCTTGCGGACGGCTATCCCAATCCGGGGCGGATGGTGTTTGCCAACGCCACCTATCAGTTTTGAAAAAGGATTGCACCATGTATCTCGATTTCACACCCTCGCGGCGAACGTTTCTCGCCGGGCTCGCGGCCCTCGGGGCGGCGGCCAGTGGCCCTGTCTTTGCGGCGGCACCGCGTCCGGTCGTGGTCATGACCAACTTTCAGGATGAACTGGTCTCGCGTTTTGAGGCCGCTTTTGAGAAAGCCCATCCCGAATACCGCTTGCAGGTGAACTGGCGCATGCCGCACGATGCAGCCCCCTATTTGCGCCAGCCAGCGCAGGGCGGTATTGATGTTTACTGGGCCGCTTCGCCCCGCACCTTTGCCAGCTTGGCGCGCGAAGGGACCTGGCGCAAGCTGGCGGTGGACCGCGCGGGCTTGCCCGAGCGGGTTGGCAATACGCCGCTGCTCGATGCTGATGGTTATTACACCGCCACTGAAATGGCAGGCTTTGGTTTCGTCATTGCCCCGGCGGTGTTGGCTGCTCGCAAGTTGGCGCCCCCCAAAGACTGGAGCGACCTGGCCGATCCGCAACTGGCCGGGCAAGTGGCCTTGCCGATTCCGGCTCGGGTCGGCTTCGCGCCGCCCATTGTCGAAATCGTGTTGCAGGCCTACGGCTGGGAGCGCGGCTGGGCCTTGTGGAGCCAGATCGCCGCCAATGCCGTGCTGGTGGACCGCGGCGCTACCTTCGTCACCGATGAAGTGAGCAGTGGGCGTTGTGCCGTTGGTGTCTCCATTGACTTTTTTGTGACCTCGGCCATCGCCAACGGCGCTGCGCTGGAGTTTTTGTACCCCATACACACGGGGGTCAATCAGGCCAATGCCGCCATCACCAGTTCCAGTCCGAATCCTGCTGGGGCCAAGGCTTTTGTGGATTTTTTACTTTCCCAAAGCGGTCAGAAAATCCTGACTCACCCGGACATTCGCCGCCTGCCGGTGCGACCTTCTGCCTACGACGGCGTGCCAGCGGGCTATTTCAACCCCTTTGCCTCGGCGGCGGCCGGTCATCTCCCATTCGATGGTGAGGCGGCACGGCCTCGGCTGGGGCTCAGCAGCGCTGTGTTTGAGCAAATGCTGGTGCTGCCGCATGAGGAGATCAAAGCCTTGTGGCAACGCCTGCGCAGCGCTGAAGCTAGCGGCAAATCAATTGCCGCCGCACGCAAGCTGCTGGAAACGCCGCCCGTCACTGAGTTGCAAGCCAATGACGACACTCTGCGTCAACAGTTCGCCAACCGTCTGGAGGGGAACTTGCGAGGACAGGTTCTGGATGTGGAGCGCCACTGGCAAACGGTCTGCGCGCAGCAGCGCAAACAGGCCCGGCAAATTTTGGACGAGGTGGGCGCATGAAGTACCTCAATTTCATCGTGGCCGCGCTCTGTCTTGCATGGGGATTGCAGGCGGATGCGCAGATGCAAACTGTGCCTGCAACGGATCGGGAAGCGCTGAGCCAGCCGATGAGCGGTCTGACGCTTGCGGAGATGAAGCGCTTTCAGCAGGGGCGCAGCCTGTTTCGGCAAAGTTGGGTTGTGGCGCCAGCCGGCGATACAGAGGTGCATGGGCTGGGCCCTGTGTATAACCGGCTGGCCTGCATTTCCTGCCACGCCAAGAACGGTCGCGGTGGCGCCCCTGGGGAGCCGCAGCAGCGCATGCAGTCGATGCTGGTTCGGCTGTCGGTGGCCGGTCAGGATGAGCATGGCGGCCCCAAACCGCACCCGGCCTATGGCGATCAATTGAACGAGGAAGGCATTCCTGGCGTGCCGGGAGAAGGGCGGGCGCAACTCCATTGGCGCACCTCCCGCGTGAAGCTGGCAGGTGGAGAGAGCGTCGAACTGCGCCGACCCAGGATAGAGTTTGCCGAGCTGGCTTACGGTCCGCTGGGAAGCGTATTGGTCTCGCCTCGTGTATCGCCGCATGTCGGGGGCCTGGGTTTGCTCGAAACGGTGCCGGACGACGCCCTCCAACAACTCGCCCGTCAGACCAAGCCTGACGGCGTGCGGGGAATGGTCAACCAGGTCTGGGACCGTCCATCGGGCCAGCGTGTGGTCGGTCGCTTTGGTCTCAAAGCCAATGCGCCGACCCTGCGGCAGCAAATTGCAGGGGCTTTTTTGGGTGACATGGGCATTACCTCCGATTTGTTCCCGACGGAAAACTGCACGGCGGTCCAGCTGGCGTGCCAGCAAGCGGTGTCAGGTGGCCACCCCGAGTTGAAAACCGCGCAGCTAGATGCGGTTGAGTTTTACCTCGCGCATCTCGCGCCGCCAGCGCGTCGGGATATTGCGCAGCCACTGGTGCGCCAAGGCGAGGCGCTATTTGCCAAAAGCGGATGCACAGTTTGCCACCAGCCGGTTTTGCCGGGCGGCGAACACCCCAAATATCCCCGCCTGTCGGGCCAGACGGTAGCCGCTTACAGCGACTTGCTGGTGCATGACATGGGGCCGGACTTGGCTGATGGCCGCCCGGACTATTTGGCCAATGGTCAGCAATGGCGAACGGCGCCGCTGTGGGGCTTGGGTTTGCTGGCAGGTATCAACGAGCAGACCAGTTTTCTGCACGATGGACGCGCCCGCACGGTGCAAGAGGCCATCCTGTGGCATGGTGGCGAGGCGGCCACCGCGCGAAAACGCTACGTTCAATTGCCTAAAGATAAACGCCAGGCGCTGCTGGCCTTTCTTCAATCCTTGTGAGAGGTTTACAGATCGATGATCGCCGCCAGCGCCACGTCGTCCGGCGCGCCGTAGTCGGCCATCATCCAGGCGCGTGTGGGATGGTCGACGGCGTCTTGCAGCAGCTCCAGCACAAAGCCGATGGATGCTTTGTCGAGCGCGGCAAAGGGTTCATCCAACAGGGTGAGTGCGGCACCAGAGGCAAAGGCCGCAGCCAGCCAGACTTTGCGTTTGGAGCCGGTGGAGAGCATGAACAGTGACTTGTCCAGGTGCGGCGTCAGCGACAAACCTTCTATCAAATCCCCCAACAGGGACTCGTCAAACCGGGGATAGGGCTGGTGCAGGGATTGGAAGTAGCCCCGCGGCGTCATTTGATCGAGGGACTCTGAACGCGGGTCGGCCCAGAACACCTGCTGGAGGTAGGCCTGCGGCTGCTCTTTCAAGGAAATGCCCTTGAGTTGCAGCGTGCCCGCCTGGGCCGGCAGTTCGCCAGCCAGCAAGCGCAGCAGCGTGCTTTTGCCGCTGCCATCGTCCCCGCGCACCAAGGTGACGCCGGGTGAAATGCGGGCGGACCAGTGGGTGAACAACGGACGCTGCGGGTAGTTGAAACAAAGACCTTCAACTTGAAGGACGGCAGCAAGGGGGGTGGCAAGGGGTTCGATGGATCGCTCCTCGGATGATTTCAAAGTTCAGGCACCAGAGCGCACCAGGGCCGTTCGCAGGCGCGGCCACACCACGATGACCACCAAGCCGCACAGTACCAGGGCACCGGCGCCCAGCTTCCAGCCGGGCAAGGCTTCACCCAGCGACAAGGCCGATGCGCCCATGCCAAACACGGGGACCAGCAGCGCCATGGGCGTGACCGTGGCGGCAGGGTGGCGCGCCAGCAACCAGTTCCACGCGCCGTAACCAAACAGCGTGTTGCCCACCGCCTGCCACAGCACGCAGGCCCATACGCCTAGGCTGGCGTGCTGCACGCTGGCGGCCATGAGGGTCGGGCCTTCCAGCCACAGCGAGAGAGCGAACAGGGGCGGCACGGCAAACAGGCTGGTCCAGACCATGAAGCCCAGCATGTCCACCCGCCCCACGGTTTTGACCACCATGTTGGCGCAGGCCCAGAAAAACGCGGCGGACAGCACCAGCGCCAGTCCTTTGAGCGTCAAAGTGGCGTCCAGATGCGTGGCAATCACCGCCAGCCCGGCCACGGCCAGCACCAGCCCGGCCAGTTGGTAGCCCCGCACCCGCTCGCCCAGCGTGATCAGCGACAAACCGATGGTGAAAAACACCTGCACCTGAATCACCAGCGAGGCCAGCCCCGGCGAAATATCGCCGCGCATTGCCAGGAACAGCAGCGCAAATTGCCCTACGCCCAACAACACTCCAAACGCCGCCAGCTTGTGCCAGGGCACGGCCGGGCGGGGGATGAACAAGAGCCAGGGCAGGGCAGACAAGGTAAAGCGTAGCGTGGCAAACAAAAAGGGCGGCAAGCCGTCCAGCCCCCAGCGAATCACCACAAAGTTGGTGCCCCAGACAAAGACCACGGACAGGGCTAGCAGTAGATGGGAAGTGGACAAAACGGGTGCTCCGGTAGCACCCAACGCAGGCGCCCGCCAAGTTTAGCGGGGCTGATGCCTGTCAGTCTGGAGTCTGGCAATAGTCCTAAGCCTTTTAGGGGTGTAGCCCCCGTCTGTATTGCGTGAGCAGCTACTTTTTTAATAGCGTTATAGTTGTCTGACTGGGACGCTTTAGGGCTCGTGGCGTGGGAGGTGTAGCCAGATTTTTGGCCAGTTTCAATGTTGAACCTGCGCGGCTATTGGATCGTGGAGTTGATGATCTGCTGCACCGTGTCGCTGTGCATCGAGATGCCCGGCAAGGTGTACCAGGAGCCGCCCAGGTTGTTGCGGCTGGTTGAGTCTTCCATGTGCAGCGTACCGGTGTGGTTGTTGCTGACAAAGAAGATGGCCGAGCCGTAGGCGTTGACTTCGTTGTGCTCGATCAGGCTGCCGTAGAGCGCCAGCGTCATGGTGTTGCCATCGTTGTAGATGGCCCCACCGCTGCCACCGCCGGGTGTGCCTGCTGTAGCAGGGTTGCCGCCGTTGCCAATGGCCTTGTTGTACGAGAACAGGCTGTTGTAGATCGACCATGAGACACCGATGCTGCTGAGGGCGCCGCCATTGGCACCGGTGTTGCCGTAACCGGCGGCCCCGCCGAAGGTGCTGTGCGTCACGTAGACCGGCAAGCCCTGATACTGGCTGAAGACCCGGATGGCCGCGCCGCCCACATCAGCGCCCGTGCTGGCGCAAACATTGTTGAAGAAGCGGCTGTTCACCACCTTGAAGCGCCCACCCCGCACCCAGATGGCGCCGCCGCCGTCGTAGGAGGTCTCGTTCTGGGAGTTGCCGTCGACGAAAGTCAGGTTCTGCACCGTCAGCGTGGGTTGTGCCTGATCCTGGCAGTGGCTGGTGGTCCACACCTGATTCTGGTCGCAGGTGTTCATGTACAGGATGCGGGTGGCACCGCCGCCACTGAGGGTGACCAAGCCGTTGCCATCGATGACCACATCGGGCTTGTTGTTGAACACCTTGGCCGGGCGATTGAGGGTGAGGGTGATGGGGGCGGCGCCGCAGTTGAAAGCGATCTTGCCGCCCAGCGCCACGGCCTGGATGAATGCGTCTGCCGTGCAACTGGCTGCGGTGCCGGTGCCCACTACATGGTCTGGCGTGGAAACGTCTACTGCACTGGCTGCCACGGGAACCGCATAGTTCCCCAAAGGATTGCCTGCCGCCGGGCCGGTCTGCGAATTGGTGTTTGGATTGGTTGGCGGTGGGTTACTGGGCGCCAAGCCACCACCACCGCCCCCGCCACAGGAAATACAGCCCAGACTGGCCAGCAAGACGATTATTTTCAGCAGGTGATGCACCGGGTTCTCCAAAAGTCAAGACGCATGGTAAGCCGCTTCATGGAGCCGACCCCTCAGAACGGGATGTCGTCATAGTCAAACTCAGACGGTTTGCTTGTGCTGCCTTGTTGTTGACGCAACCAGCGTTTGAGGTATTTATCGTCCTGCACCTGCTGCAGGTCCTCCTGCATCATGGCGATGTCCTCACGCAAATCACGTTCACTTTCTAGCAAATGGCGTTTGATGCTGGCGGCGCTCAAGGGGGCGTAGATGGGTAGGTCGAACTCGTCCATGGTCTGCTGTTCGATGTGAAACAGCTCTTGCTGCAGCACCTTTACCCGCTCCTTGAGCAAGGCGGTCAAAGCGGCCAGCTTTTCCTTGGCCAGGTTAGCCACCTGTTCGCCATCGACCAGGTCGGCCTTCATTTGCAGATGCAGCAGGGCCAGCAGGTCGCGGCGTTCGTAGGCGGCGTTGGCTTCTTTCATCAGCGCGGTTTTGCGCAGTTGCTCGGCTGGGTCGGTTTCGCGGTCGGGATGCAGGGCGCTGGCCAACTGGCGGTAAATGGTGCGCAGCGCGCCGTTGGCGTCTTGTTCCTGGGCCTCGGCTTTGAGCTGGGCGGCGGTTTTTTTGCGTTTGCTTTGGCGGTGCGCGTGGGCGTCGCCCTCTGCGCTGGCTTGCTCTTGCATTTTGGCCATGCTGGCGCGCATCAGGTCTTCCAGCGTGTCGAACGAGGCGCCGTCTTCGCCAATGTCTTCACCCAGAATATCTTCCATGAACATTTTCATGTGGGCGGCTTCAAATTTTTCCTGCTCCTCCAGGCTCTCGTCGCTGTGTGCGTCGTGCAATTCCTGCATGGCTTGGTCACCGCTCATGGCCAGGCTGGCGGCGATGTCGCACAGGATGGCGCGTGCGGCGTCTTTCTGTTTGGCCGTCAGGCCCTTGCGCTTGAGCCGCTCGCCCAGCCACAGCGCCATGTCGCGCATCAGCGCAGTGCGTTGTTGCTCCAGCGGCGCCAAGGTGCTGCTGAAAACCGCACGGTTGCTGTCGGCTAGGGCGCGCACCGCTTCAATCTTGCTCGCCAGCGTTTCGGTTTGTTTCAGAAGCTGGTTAAAGCGCTTTTGCGCGGGCGAGACTTGCCCGGTGCTGAACTTGAGTGCGGCC
>Ga0209123_1002908_pt1 | contig 13659 bp, 9 predicted proteins | sample BarGraIncu00431A_FD_184500 | JGI IMG/M metagenome (GOLD analysis project Ga0209123, IMG submission 184500) | Arctic peat soil microbial communities from Barrow, Alaska, USA - Barrow Graham LP Incubations 004-31A (SPAdes) (version 2) | ecosystem: Environmental > Terrestrial > Soil > Wetlands >...
CCTCGTGAGTACCACGCTCCACGATGCGGCCTTCGTGCATGACGCAGATCTGATCTGCGTTGCGGATGGTCGAGAGGCGGTGAGCAATAACGATGGTCGTGCGGTTCTTCATCAGGTTTTCCAGCGCCTCCTGAACAAGCTTTTCCGATTCGGTATCCAATGCTGAAGTTGCTTCATCGAGAATCAAAATTGGAGGATTTTTCAAAATGGCACGGGCAATGCTGATACGCTGGCGTTGACCTCCGGAAAGTTTACCGCCACGGTCACCGATATTGGTATCGTAACCGTTTTCGGTCGCTGAAATGAAATCGTGGGCATTGGCTATTTTGGCAGCTTCAATCACTTGTTCCAAGGTCGCGTTTTCAATGCTAAATGCAATATTGTTGAAGAAACTGTCGTTAAACAGAATGGCTTCCTGATTGACATTTCCCATCATGCTTCTTAACTCATGGACAGGTATTTCCCGGACATCGATTCCATCAATAGTAATGGTGCCCGATTCCACATCGTAAAAACGTGGAAGCAGATCCACCAATGTCGATTTACCCGATCCGGACTGACCTACCAATGCAATGGTTTTTCCTATTGGGATGGTCAGATTAATGTTCCGAAGCACCGGTTCTGACTGATAGCGAAAGTTAACTTCCTTGTATTCAATTTCTTTGGAAAACGCGTGAATGTGTTTTGGGTTTTTAGGTTCGGTAATAGTTTCCTCAGCAAGCAAAATTTTATCGATGCGCACCATGGATGCTAAACCCTTTTGGATGCTGTACCAGGCTTGTGAAAATGCTTTTGCCGGATTGATGATGCTGTAGAAAATGATCAGGTAATAAATAAAGGTAGGAGCTTCAATGGAAGATTCATTGTTCAGGATCAGGCTGCCTCCAAACCAAACAACAATGGCGATGATGGTTGTGCCCAGAAATTCACTCATAGGGTGAGCCAATTGCTGCCTGCGAACTACTTTATTGGTCGTTCTGCGCAAGATTTCATTCTGTTTTCCAAAACGGGTCTTGATTTTGCCCTGGGCATTGAAAGCCATGATGATGCGAAGACCTGAAAGTGTTTCCTCAATTTGGGATAACAATTCTCCCCATTGTTCCTGACCCTCCCGAGAGGGCTTTTTGAGTTTTTTACTGACTCTGCCCATCAGGAAGCCGGCGAAAGGTAAAAGCACTAAAACAAAAGCAGTCAATTGCCAGCTAATGAACATCATGGTTCCAAAATAAACGATGATCATAATGGCGTTCTTGAATACCAGATCCAAAGAACTCATGACCGAGTTTTCAACTTCAGAGACGTCTCCTGACATACGGGCAATGATGTCGCCTTTTTTTTCTTCGGAAAAAAAGCTCAACGGCAGTTTGGTTATTTTGTTGAAAATGGTGTTGCGCAAGTCTCTGAGTACACCCGTGCGGATGGTGATCATGTTGAACGAAGCCATGTACATGAATCCAGTCTTGAAAAGGGTCATGATAACCAAGCCTGCCCCCAACATGATCAGTACAGTGCCACCACCGCTTGTATCAATGGTATTGGTAATAAAACAATAGAAATTGTTTTTTAAAATACCTCCCCAGTGACCTATTGATACCCCATCAAGAGATTGCATAACTGTATAATTATTCTTTTCAATCTTGAACAAGATTTGAAGAATAGGGATAATCATAGCAAATGAAAACAGGCTGAATAAGGTGGAAAGAAGGTTGTTTATGACATTTAGAAACACATTCTTTTTATAGGGTGGAACCAAACGGAAAAGCAATCTGATAAAATCTTTCATTGTGGTGTATTTCGAGATGGAATTTATGAATCTTTTGAGGCGCAAGTTAAGAAAAGTCTGCCAATTTCTAAAACGGCAAAACCCCCATTACTTTTTTTTGTATATTTGTCGCTTTCACGGCAAGACAGGATGATTTCTACGATTTTACCGTTTTGTCCATTTTCAAACCTTGAAGAAATAGCTGCAAAGTAAAATGATAAACGGAAAAAAAATTGTTGTAGTCATGCCTGCGTACAATGCAGAAATGACTCTGAGGAAAACCTATAGTGAAATTCCATTTGATATTGTTGACGAAGTAATCATTACGGATGATTATAGTACAGACAGAACAGTTGAAGTTGCTCAGGAAATAGGCATCAACCACATCATCCGGCACGATAAGAATAAAGGATACGGTGGAAATCAGAAATCCTGCTATCAAAAAGCGCTGGAAATTGGTGCTGACATTGTTGTCATGCTGCATCCGGATTATCAGTATACTCCAAAACTGATTCATTCGATGTGCTACCTGATTGCCAATGAGGTATATCCCGTGGTTCTGGGGTCGCGGATCCTGGGCACAGGAGCCTTAAAAGGTGGAATGCCCATGATCAAATACATTTCCAACAGGTTTCTCACTTTCGTACAAAATGTTTTACTGGAGCAAAAGTTGTCTGAATACCACACCGGTTTCAGGGCTTTCTCTGCTGTTGTACTACGGAAAATCAATTATCTGAACGATTCGGATGACTTTGTTTTCGACAACGAAATGTTGGCACAAATCATCTACGAAGGATATGAAATTGCAGAAATAACCTGCCCGACAAAATATTTTGACGAAGCCTCTTCCATCAATCTGAAAAGAAGTTTCATTTACGGATTAGGGGTACTTAAAACTTCCTTTGTGTACCGTTTTCAAAAATGGGGATTGGTTAGTTCAAACCTTTATCCTTCTCAAAATAAATAAGCAGACTACTTCCACATAGATTGTAGAAGCGGTTTTTCATTGAATTTTGATAAGTTAAGCATAAAATTTACATACATGAAAAACAAAGCATTGATTCCTGAAAAAGATCCTGTAGAAGTAAAATCAACCGGGAAAAACGATTGGGTCTATCTACTTCTTCTATCGCTCGTTTTTCTATTGACTTACAGTACCATATTTGATGCCAAACTGGACTTAAACGGCGATAACTTCGGTTATTTAAATTTCGCCTCTTCCATTCTTCATGGCAAAGGTTATTCTTCACCTTACAGTGCTGATTTTCCTGCTACGAATTGGTTTCCACCGGGTTACTCCATGATTCTTGCCACGATGATGCTTTTTATCGGCAAAAATATTGTTTTGCTTAAAATTGCCAATGGTTTATTTTATTTGGGTGGAATACTACTTTTTCATACGTTGATAAAGAAAATAACTGGCAATGTCCACCTGGCTTTTGCTATTTGCATACTTCTATTAATGAATAGTGGGCTTTTGAGGCTGGCTACCATCCTGATGTCGGAGATTCCCTATGTATTTTTCAGCATTCTTGCCTTGTACTATCTTTCAAAGATGGAAGAGGATATGAAGGTCTGGAAATCAAAGTATTTTTATGGTGTTCTTTTATCTGCAGTTGCAGCATACTACATCCGAAGTGTAGGTGTTGTTCTGATAGGAGCCATTTTCTTACACTGGCTTACTGAAAAGAAATGGAAAAGGGCCTTCAGTTTTATAGGTGGTTTCACCATTCTATATATTCCATGGATGATCCGAAATGCCATTTATGGCATCAAAGGCAGGTATCTGGATGCCATGTTTACAGTGAACAACTGGAGACCGGAAGAAGGTAAGATCAGCACGGTCAGTGCGTTTCTGGATAAAATGCAAGTGAACTTATACGATACGATCATCAGAGGTTTTACGGATGTTATTTTCCCCTTCGCCCTGAGCGAAGAGACTGCAAAAATGACAATCATGGTTCTTGGGATTGCAGTTGTCGCAATTATCTTTTTTGGCGTCTGGAAAACTGGCCGCTACCGCTTTTTATTCGGCTCCTATTTATTGGGTAATATGTTGGTCTTTCTGCTGTGGCATCCTGGAAACGGGTCCAGATACGTTTGGCCGTTGGCTCCTTTTGTCGCCTTTTTCTTTTTCTTCGGCTTTTATAAATTGGTTGAACTGGCATTTAAAGCAGGAAAGAAAAATTTCCCCCAATTTTCTCCATACGTCTATCTGATTTTTGCATTTTTCTCATGGCCCATGTTGAATTCCATGAAAGTGGCAGCAGCACAGGATTATTATCCGCCTTACAAGAATTATTTCGACATGGCCAAAACGGTTGGAAAACAAGGAAATAAGCACCTCATCATTGCATGCAGAAAACCAGACATGTTCTACTATTTTTCAGGTACTTATGTGACCGGATACATTTATAGTCTGGATGATAAGGAAGTGCTGATGGATCTTCTCAAGAAAAAGGTGGATTATGTTGTATTGGAACAATTGGGATATAGCTCAACAGGCAGGTATTTATATCCGGCCATTGTCAAAAATCAGGAATTGTTTCCGTTAGCCATGCATCTGACCAATCCAGATACCTATCTGCTCTATTTTGATAAGGAAAAAGCTAAACAGAAGCTGAATATCAAATAAGACCTTAAAATGAAAATACAAACTTGCCTGACTATTGCCCTGATCTGTCTTTTGTCCAATTTCCATATAAATGCCCAAAATAAAGATCCCCGGACACGTACCTATATTACTCCAACACGAATAGTCTGGAAAAACGATGGGGGTGGAAAACTCATAGAAAATTTAAATGTATTGTTATCCAAAGGCAACGGTCAAAGCGATTTGGGTCGTAATCCTGTCTGTGTTTTAAAGAGTTCCCGGGATGCACATACCTCCATCCTTCTTGATTTCGGAAAAGAGATGCAAGGTGGCATTCGTATTGTTACCGGCGCTTCAAGCACACAGTTACCCATTCATATTCAAGTCTGTTTTGGGGAATCCGTCAGTGAAGCCATGAGTGCCATTGGCGACGGAAAAGGGTCAACCAACGACCATGCCGTGCGCGATTTCGGAATGAAACTACCTTGGTTGGGCGTTGCTGAAGCAGGGAACACAGGTTTCCGTTTCGTCCGAATCGATTTGCTGGATTCCGATGTAAACTTGCTTTTAAAGGAAGTCAGTGCGGTGTCTGTTCAGCGGGATATTCCTTATTTAGGTTCGTTTACTTGCAACGATCAGCGTTTGAACGATATCTGGAAAACAGGGGCTTACACCGTTCATCTGAATATGCAGGAATATCTTTGGGACGGAATCAAGCGCGATCGTTTGGTTTGGGTGGGAGATATGCATCCCGAAGTGATGACCATCAACAGTGTTTTCGGTTACAACGAAGTCGTGCCCAAAAGTCTTGATTTAGCACGTGATATAACTCCGCTTCCCGGTTGGATGAACGGCATCAGTTCCTATTCTCTCTGGTGGATACTCATTCAAAAAGACTGGTATATGTATCAAGGGAATCTGGATTATTTAAAGCAACAAAAGCCGTATCTGGTTCAATTGCTCAAAATATTACTGACCAAAGTCGATGATTCCGGTAAAGAGCATCTGGATGGAGGCCGGTTTCTGGATTGGCCTTCCGAGGAAAACAGGCCGGGGGTAGATGCCGGATTGCAAGCCTTGCTTTTGATGACCTTTGATGCGGGTTCCGATCTTTGCAGCGTATTGGGAGAGAATAAGGTATCTTCTGACTGTCAGGCAATGGCTTCGCGAATGAAAAAGTACTCGCCGGATCCCCATGAATCCAAGCAAGCTGCATCCCTGATGTCTTTGGCCGGATTGATGGATCCTGAAAAAGCAAATCAGGACGTTATTTCCGTAGGCGGTGCTAAAAATTTCTCCACTTTTTACGGCTACTACATGCTTCAGGCGCAAGCAAAAGCTGGTGACTATCAAATGGCCTTAGATAATATCCGAAACTATTGGGGAGCAATGCTGGACATGGGCGCCACCACATTCTGGGAGGATTTCAATCTGGATTGGTTACCGAATGCAGCACCCATCGATGAATTGGTACCTGCAGGCAAAAAAGATATTCATGGAGATTTCGGCGCTTATTGCTATAAAAACCTGCGTCACAGCCTTTGCCATGGGTGGGCTTCAGGGCCAACGGCCTGGCTGAGTGAGCATGTGCTGGGTGTACAGGTTCTTGAACCTGGATGTAAGAAACTATTGATTGAACCTCATCTGGGTGATTTGACCTGGGTGAAGGGGACTTTCCCGACACCTTATGGGGTGGTTGAGATTTCACATGAAGTTGTAAATGGGAAAGTCAAGACCAAGGTAAAGGCTCCGAAGGGGGTGGAGGTTGTTTATTAGATTTTAAACCAATTAGCCTGAAAAAACACGAATGATATGATTCTAAAAAACATTTTTCTTTTTTATTTTTCTTTTGCCTTCCTACTGGCTGCATCTGGACAATCCTATATTCCGGTTCTTTTAACCGGATTCAATGTGGATGCCGTTTATAATACCGGTGAAACTTTTGGAGCGCACGCTGCATTGGATTCAGATGGTTGGGCTTATTATTCCACCGGAATAAAAGCGCAGGGTGGCTTAACTCAGTCATTGGTTTCCCGGTCCGGTGTGAACTATCAGCTATCATCCTTTAATGATAAGAATGTTTTTTTTATAGGTGTAGGTGGTGCTAAAACAGGCATTCTGACATTTGTTAATCCTATAAAAACAAATCAGTTATGGGTGCTTGGTCTTACAGCAACACAAACAAACCCCATTAGTTTTGTTGTGAAGTATTCAGATGGAACTTCTTCTACTGCCATTGAACAAACTTTTCCGGATTGGTACCAATCATCAAAGGACCGTACAGCCATTTACGGACTTTCAAGGATTATGGTTCGTGCAGGAGCTACACAAGGTAATTTTGACGACCGTTTACAATTTGGATTATTTGAAAGAATAATTCCAACCAATCCGGCTAAAAATATTGTTTCTGTCAGCTTAACTATTGCAGATGGTTCCTATGCAACCATTTTTGCTATTTCCGCTTCTGACATCACTCAACCAAAACCCACAGACAATACCTTATATTATATATCTGATGCACACTTGGATACCCAATGGAACTGGACGGTAAAAACAACCATCGATGAATATATACTAAACACATTAAAGCAAAATTTCGCATTATTTGAAGCATACCCCAATTATCATTTCAATTTTGAGGGGGCCATTAAATATATGTGGATGAAGGAATATTATCCGGAAGATTTTGCAAAACTTAAAGAATATGTGAATAGTGGTCGTTGGACTATTAGCGGTGGTTCTGTGGATGCCGATGATGTGATGATACCTTCAGCTGAATCAATAATTCGTAATTTTCTGTATGGACAAACTTTCTATAAAAAAGAGTTCGGCAGAAAAGGTGGGACAGATATCATGCTGCCTGACTGTTTCGGCTTTCCTTATTCCTTACCAACTCTGGGAAAACACTGTGGTGTAACAGGATTTCATTCTCAGAAATTATCTTGGGGATCAGCCTATAATTACGATGAATTACCCCCTCTCTGCAGGTGGAAAGGCATTGACGGATCAGAAATATATGCACTCTTAAAGCTGGGAAGTTATACAAATCAGGATCTTTATAAAAAAGATATGTCTTTTGACACAGATATATTGAGTGAAATCATTACAAACAAGGAAAATAGTGGAGTTCCTGCAACTTTTCGTTACATAGGCACTGGTGATAGGGGTGGGGCAATGAGCTCAGAAACAGCTGATTGGGTTGAAACCAGTATAAAAGGATTAGGCCCGGTCACCGTAAAAATGACTTCTCCGGAAAAAGCCTTTGAAATAATGGCTGAATATAAAGACAACCTTCCGGTCATTGATCATGAACTGCCCATGAGAACCCACGGCGTTGGTTGTTATACCTCACAGGCCATATTAAAATACTGGAATCGGAAAAATGAACTTCTGGCCGATGCAACGGAAAAATCATCTGTTGTTGCAGACTGGCTGGGCGGCTTAAAATATCAATCTGAAACCATAAAAAACGCATGGATTCGCCTTCTTTGGCATCAATTTCACGATGATATCACAGGAACTTCCATTCCACAGGCATACGGTTTTTCCTACAACGACCAAATCCTGACACAGATGGATTTATCTAAAACGTTGACAAATGCCGTTGGAGCTGTAGCCAGAAATATGTCAACAAGCGGTGTTACCGGTATTCCGATTGTTGTTAATAATCCACTGTCAATAGAACGGAATGATATTGTAACATCCACCATATCAGTTGATTCAAAACCTTCTGCCATTAATGTACTTGACAAGGATGGCGTAAGTGTTCCTGTTCAGATGACAGAATATTTGAATGGTCAGTTGACTTTCATTTTCTTGGCCACAGTTCCATCTCTGGGTTATGCCACCTATGATGTCCATTTAAATGAAACCAGCACCGCAACTGTAACGTCTTCACTTTCCGTGACTACAAATACGCTCGAAAATGATGCCTATAAAATAACAATTAACACCAGTGGGGATGTTTCATCCATCCTTGATAAAAAGCAGAGCAATAAAGAATTGTTGAAATCCCCTATACGTCTGGCGATGTTGTACGATGAGTCAACAGCATGGCCTTCCTGGGAAATTCAATACAACACACTTCAAAGCTCTCCTCGTGAATATGCCGACGAGAATGTAAAAGTGAGTATTGCTGAAAATGGATCTTTAAGAGCCGCTTTGAAAATTACACGCACAAAAGCCGGTTCAGAGTTTGTTCAGTATGTCCGGTTGGTTTCTCAAGGTTCGGTAGATCGTATTGATTTTACCAATGAGGTAAACTGGCAAACCAAAGAACGTCTGTTGAAGGCTGAATTTCCTTTGAATGTAAGCAACACGATGGCAACCTACGACTTATCCATTGGAGCGATAGAGCGCCCGAACAGCAATGCTGATTTATACGAAGTTGCAGGACACCAATGGGCAGATCTGACCAATAGCGACAACGTTTATGGTGTTTCCATTTTGAACGATTGTAAATATGGTTGGGATAAACCCAACGACAATACCCTCAGACTATCTTTGATTCACACCCCAAAAGTGTCGAATAATTATACGTATGAGTCCAGTCAGGATCTGGGACTCAACAAGTTTACCTTTTCAATATATCGTCACCTCGGAAAATGGAATGTGCAAACACAATGGGAAGCAGCTAAACTCAATCAGCCATTGCTTGCTTTTCAGATGCCCAAGCATGAAGGCTCCCTTGGAACATCCTTTGAATTTGCGAAGTTAAATACTGACAAAGTAGCGATTAAAGCTCTGAAAAAGGCTGAAAATTCGGAGGACCTGATTGTTCGTGTCTATGAACTCACAGGCAATGCGCAGGATAATGTAGAGATCAGTTTCCCTACAAATATACTTTCTGCAATTGAAGTGAATGGTTTGGAAGAAGAAGTGGGTGCTGCCTCGTTTACCAACAACAAACTACTGCTAAGCCTGACCAAATTTCAGCCAAAAACTTTTTCTGTTAAACTTGCAAGCCCGGCTACCCCAACAGTTCAGCCCGTTTCAGCAGCCGTTACAATTCCTTATAACATGGATGTAATGAGTTTTGATACCAAAAAAACGGATGGTGCATTTGCTGAATCAGGGTCTGTTTATCCTGCTGAACTCATTGCCGATCAGGTGGTTTCTGATGGCATAACCTTCACCATGGGAAGTCGTGTTGACGGTGCCAAAAATGCAATCCGTTGCCAGGGCCAAACGATTCTTTTACCACAAGGAGGACATTCTTCAAAAATGTATTTGTTGGCAGCCAGCCAAAAATACGAAGGTTCGACAGCCAATTTTGGTATTGATGATGTTTCAGTTCCATTGAAAGTGGGCTATTTTGCTGATTTTATAGGTCAATGGGGCACCGTTTTTTCACCTCGTTTTTACAGACAGGAAAATGCTGCACTTACTTTGACTCACAGACATGATGTGAAATCAAATACGAATATGTCCTACCAATATTTGTATATGTTTAAATATTTGATTCCCATTTCATCCGATGCTCAAACACTTACGTTGCCAAATGATCCTGATATCCTGGTATTTGCCATAACATTATCGGATAACACAAACGATGATGTTATTCCTGTATCGGAGGTCAGCAACTTACCTGTCAGCAAGGATATTGTGAATGAAGAACCAGTTCCATGTGGAACCAAACTCATACCGGTCAAAATAACGGCTTCTGCTTATACGAATGAATCAGAATCGCCCCAAATGGTAGCAGACAACAATCCTTTTACCAAATGGTGTGACAATAAATCAACCATCAAATGGATTGACTTAGACTTTGGGAGAAAAGTGGAGGTATGCCAATGGAATGTAATTCATGCAGGAATAGAGAGTTTGAGTATGATTACTTCCGATTTCAGACTCCAATATTACAATGAAAACAATGTTCTGGTCAATTCCGATATCGTTACAGGCAATACAGCTAATAATACAATCCGTTTCGTAACTCCATTTCAGACCTCCAAAGTTCGTTTGTTTTTAGATAAAGAGGGACAAGCCAAGGGCACAGCCAGGATATATTCTTTTGATGTTTTTGGAAAAGATGTATCAACTGGTATTGAAGTTCCTGTTGGTTCCAACGGCGGTTATACCAGTAATTATCCCAATCCTTTTGGAAAGAGTACATTGATAAACTGTTCTGTCCCAGATAATACGACAGATTTGACGGTTCTTGTATATGATATGAAGGGTTCAATGGTAGATACTTCAGTTTATCCGGTATCAAATGGCGGTGTTCAGGAAATAACCTGGCACAACAGATCGTGCAAGGATGGAATCTATTTTTATACGCTTTTTGCCAACCAGTCCGGCGTTATATTGCAACGTAATCATGGAAAACTGATCATTTCAAACAGTTTGAATTGAAAAAAGGGAATATTTTTTAAACAGTTCGAAATTAACATACACAAATTTGACCCCATTTTCATCCAAACTGGGTGGATATGCTCCGAAATCCGGCTGTAAAACCCGGTTCAAAACCAAAATCCGCCCGCTTTTTTCCTAAAACTGGGTGGGTATCTGCCGGAATGGCACATTTTTCATACGAAAGAAATGGATACCGTAATCTGGATATTTTACCGAAATCAGTGGGTGGATAAAACGGAGTATACCCACCCACTGATTTTTTGATTATACAGAACTTCAATACTATATCTGTTTTTAGGCTTACATTTTAAATTTTTGCTAATCAACGTGTTTTAAACCTTTAATCACAGTGTCATCTAACTTTCCTGCTATTACAGCACTTTCTAAATCTCCAAGCAGAAGTTCCTTATTTTTAGTTTTTTTCTGACCTGTAAAAAACCTTATAATCGCTGGTAATATCTTGTCTCCTTCCGGCTCAAAGTATTCTGCTACCATAAAATTTGATACATCAACGTTGAACTGTTTACCAAAAGCAATAATAAACTCTGCTGCTTCATCTCCAGTTATTTTTAATTCTTTTTCAACCTTTGTAGTTTTTTCAAGAGCAAGAGGATATTGCCATCTTTGTTTTTCTACAAAAGATTTTATTGCTTCAAAGATATTGTTATCCATACATTCCTTACTTATTATGTACTAAAATATTGCTATTGGTTACAAAGTAATTATGATTACCTTCTACCTCAATGTTATAAACAGTTTCAGGCGTTTCTTTTAAAGTAACACTTACCTCATAACTTATTAAACCAACACTTAAAAAGTTACCTACCGGACCAAGTTTACTAACCAATTTGCCAGTCCCATTGACAACCTCCCTAGCTTCTTGAAATATTTGTCCTGATTTTACCCCTGTCAATTTGATTAGGCCCAATGCTTACAATTCATTTTATTCCTGAAAACATTCTAAATAAAACTCTACAATATTAAAATCAAATTCAGATAGTTTTGGAATCAATTTAATAAATTCCACAAGTTGCTCTTCAGTAATTAAATAAACTTTATTTAATTCAGGATCATCCTCTCTATCTGGGAAAAATTTCCTTAATTCATCCAATGAGAAATTATCAATTTTAAAATCTTCTATTAAATTGTCTTTGACCTTGTCATAGACAGCTATTACTCTATGCACTTTCATAATTTATGGAATTGGTATTAAGTTTCGTGGTGGAAATAATCTACTTCCCTCAGAAATAATAAGGTATATTGTTAGTGCAGCTCCACTTAATCCAACCGCTTGACCTATCCTATCTCTCATAATTGGATCAATCTTTCTTCCAGGAACTGGATCTTTTATCCGATTCCCATCAGGATCCCAAACACCCTTATGTTTTCCTCGTGGATTATATCTTTCAACTTCACCATGTTGTCCATCCCACTCACCAATATCTCCATTAGGAAGTTTCCATCTTGGACGGCCACCTTTTGGTCTAACCCGTTCAGCACCAGGAAATCCTGGTAAATCACGCGGAGGAGGAGTATAAGATGGCTCACCTCCTGCTTCCATTACCCCTGCAGTCCCTCCTTTATCATCACCTTTAATTATTTTATTTCTAGTGACGCTTCTCGGTTCATTTTCAATATATCCACCACCTTCTCCTCCTTGATCTAGACCAAAAGTCAATTTAAACCAATCTCCATTTGTACTTCCTGGAGTTATTACAGATAGAGGAAGTACATAAGATATGTCTTCTCTTCCATCCGGATCAATCCTATTTACGGGATTATTATCACAATATGCATAAGGACTAATCGAATAGTCTTTTTCTGCACAGGGATCTATCGTCGTAAATCTTCCAATTGCCGGATAATAACCTCTCGCTCCGTAATCATAAGTGTCGAATCCATGCATTTCCACAAATTCCTTGCCATTGAATTTATTGGGCATTGCATAGGTAGTAAATGCGAAACTTCAGTTATTTAGTATTTTGGTGTTACCAGATTAATTATAACATACATAAAGAGTCCTATAGTAATCAACATATATAACCACAAACACAATTTCCCTTTACTCTGTCTTTCTATTGGTAATCTCTCAAACTTCTTTATTATTTCTTCTCTTGTTCTAAATAAGCTAAAAAAGTTTACCGCAGTTATAAAAACATAAATAAAGATACCTAAATAAATTGCAGTATCCTTGGATATGTCAAGAACAAAAAAGAAATTAGCAATTCCAACTAAAGTTAGAACGTTCATACATTGAAAGAAAGAAATTCCAATGAAAGCGTTAAATCCGGGATTATCATTGGTTTTTATCTTCTTAAGCAATTCATGCAACCAGTAATATAATTCTTTAAACATAGTATACGTTAATTTATTTATGGATAAATAATTGGTCTTGCAACCCTTGTTGCGTCTGGCATAGTAATACTGGGTGGGTTATAGTAAGGCATTTGGCCAGTTGGGCCATCAAGCATTCCTTTTTTATCAAGAATTGTATAACCTACTCCAATGACTATTCCGGGGATTCCACCTATTGCCCATGCTCCAATACTAACACCTATGTTAGTAGCTGTTTTACCGGGTGTATGGTAGCCAGTAGCACCAAGTATTAAATCTACTACGATACTTCCAACAACGGTGTAAGTCCCAACTGCTTTAAAAGTAGATGCAACCTTTACTGAACTTACCCAAGAACTTGCTCCTTTAAGAGTTGTATAAGTAATTCGCGCACCTGCGTTGGCCTTAGTAAATAATTCTGCACCACCTGCTTCAGTTCCGACAGCAATAAGACCGTCATTGACAAACTCTAAGTTTGTTCCAAGGTTTCCCACTTGCCCCGCAGTCCCTCCTGTATCATCACCTTTAATTATCGTTTTTTTAGTGATTCCATACGATGCATTTTCATTATAACCACCTCCTTCTTCATCTTGACCATGACCAAAATTCAAGTTAT
>Ga0209123_1002911_pt1 | contig 13644 bp, 12 predicted proteins | sample BarGraIncu00431A_FD_184500 | JGI IMG/M metagenome (GOLD analysis project Ga0209123, IMG submission 184500) | Arctic peat soil microbial communities from Barrow, Alaska, USA - Barrow Graham LP Incubations 004-31A (SPAdes) (version 2) | ecosystem: Environmental > Terrestrial > Soil > Wetlands >...
AAGAGCTGCACCAGAATTGAATTTTAATATTGATTTATTAAAAGAAGCTTAATACTATAAATTTATAGGGACCATTTTACAATATTTTCAATGTGGCCCTATTTTACATGAATGGTTGCCGTACCCCTAATTGAGAATATACACCATCATGGGTAAACATTCATTTAAGTAACTCAACAGTCAATGATATTAAACTTATTTCATAAATAACATCACTGGTATCCAATCAGCAAAGGTATGTCCAATTACAGCAGTTTCATATCCACGTTTCGAATAAAAATATCCGAATATAATTCCAACTAAACTTGTAGAAACAAACTGAGATATTGGATATTGCCAAAACACCTGATACATAGCACTAAGGGGTGTTAAGTGGTATAATCCAAAAATTAATGAAGATAATATAATCGCTGTCCATCGGTTATGGGTTAATCGCCAAAAAAGTGATAAAAATACTAATCTATATACTGCTTCCTCAGCAATACCCGCACCCGCTAATAACGTAAAGAATACCAACCATTTATTTGGAGGTAACATTTTAATAGCTTCGGAAGAATTAACAACCTCTCCAAATAAATTTTGACATAGACTTTGACTGAGTTGTCCAATAACCAGAGACAGAAATGCTATTAATAATCCAAAAGCAACCATTAAAATAATTTTACGCCATTTTTGTTTATGTTCAATAACAGCTTTTGTTACATGAAGTGGTTCAAATCCACCAATACTTTTTGCTATGGTTAATCCAATGAGGCACTGGCAAAATACCTCTATAGGTCCAAAAATATTAGTTAGATAAGAAATATCCCACGCACCTATAAATACACTTATGTAACTTACCACTGCAATTGTTAAAGATTGTTTCCAGTTCCCAATCATTTTATCCCTGAAACACCCTATTTTATTATTCCTTTTTCCAATGACAAGAACTAATAATACAATACCTATCCAGATAACTATAGATATGTAATTCACTATATACACTTCTTTTGGAATATTAATCATTGTTAATACCTCCCTAAATACTGCTTGAAAGCTTGAAGAAAAGAACCAAACAGGTAGTTTATGCTGTAAGATTTAATTAATATAATTTCCCCTTGCTATTTCTCTTGCTGTATATAAAATTAATGAATATTTTTAGTCTCTAAGTCTTTAATTTTAAGTTCTGACGTTGATAATCTCATTTGTAATTTGGAGAAATGATATCTTATTATAATAAAAAGACCTAAAAACATTCCCGCTAATTCTAAAGCAACTATAAAAAATCTTTGCATAAACATCCTCATTTTACATAAGTTTACTATTTCCCATAAGTATACTCTATTTTTGCCAAGAAAGTCTATATGAATAAACGCTTATAAAACAAATGCAATTTTCACTTCCAGTAGTCGGATACTTTCCATATTTAAGAATTGAAAATTTACAAACAGCATGAGATTTTAAAATTTTACTTGCACCTTACGCAACGTAATCTTTTATACTTCGGGTATAACATTCAAATTTATAAAAGAGGAGTTGTATTACTATGTATGAAATAATAGAATATGAAAAAGATGATTTTTATATTACAACGGATTTTAGAAAGATAGATATAGATGCTGTCAATTCAATTCTTGGACAATCTTATTGGGCAAACTCTCGGGAAAAAGATGTAATTATTAAATCATTAAAAAATTCCTTATGCTTTTCTTTATTGCATAAGGATAAGCAAATTGGTTTGGTAAGGGTCATCACAGACTATGCTACCTTTGCATACTTATGTGATGTTATAATTGACGATAATTATAGACATAAAGGCTTAGGAGTATGGTTTCTTGAATGTGTTTTAAAACATCCTGATTTACAAAATTTGAGAAGATGGTGCCTTGCTACAAAAGATGCACATGAGTTTTATAAAAAATTTGGCTTTGAAAATTTAACTAAACCTGAAATATTTATGGAAATGATTAATTCAAAATGTTTTTAAATTGTCCATAAATAGAAAACGTGAGATATTTGAATAACAAAAGTCAATAATGCTAATTATAAGATATACAAAATATCCTTTTTTATTTCAAACTATGATATAATAACTAAGAAATATATATAGATAACTAAGTTAAAAGGGAGTAGTTTACTAGATATTGTCAACATATTGGTGAAAACCTGGCAATATCCGCAAAATGCGAAACGAGACTTTTAGCGTATTATAAATACGCTAAAGGTCTTTTATTTTTTATTTAGAGGAGGAAAACATGGCTTTAACATTTTTAATTATGATTGCTTCGGCACTTTTAATTTATATTGCCTGCGAACTATTTGTAAATGGAATTGAATGGGTCGGCAAAGCATTTAATATCTCTCAAAGTGCAGTTGGCTCTGTTCTTGCGGCTTTTGGTACAGCCTTGCCTGAAAGTATTGTAACTTTTATAGCTGTAGTTTTTGGCGTAAGTTCGAGTCAAAAGGACATTGGAGTTGGTGCAGCCTTAGGAGGACCACTTGTGCTTAGTACACTCGGTTATGCTTTTATTGGCATTTGTATAATAGTTTTTAGTGGTAGGAGAAAAATAGGAACTTGTATCAATGCTAATGTAAAAAAATTAGCAAGAGACCAGGTCTGGTTTATGTGTATTTTTATATTCAAGGTAGGATTAGGGCTTGTAGCTTTTGCAATAAAGCCTTGGTTAGGTTTTCTATTTCTAATAGCTTATGGAATTTATGTTTATAGAGAAATGAGTGTTGATACAGTAGAAGAAGTAGTGACACCTTACGCATTGAAGTTTAGTCCTAAAAGTGCAAATCCAAAGAAATCAATAATTTTATTCCAGACAATTGTATCATTAATTTTTATTTTTATTGGTTCACAATTATTTGTACATAATTTAGGTTCCCTAAGTATTTCACTTGGAATGTCGCCTCATTTAGTTGCATTATTATTAAGTCCTATTGCGACGGAACTGCCTGAAATGCTAAATGTATTTATATGGGTAAAACAAGGCAAAGAGACTTTAGCACTAGCAAATATTAGCGGTTCCATGATGATTCAAGCTACGGTTCCAAGTGCACTAGGTATCATCTTTACTCCATGGATGCTTGATAATACTCTTATATTTGCAGCTATAATTACTTTTATAGCTATTTTAGCTATATGGATAACCTTAAAAATTAGTTGTCTGTCAGCTAAGAAGTTATCGTTAAATGCTCTTTTTTATGTGACTTTCATTGTAGGATTTTTGATTATAAACAGTAGTGTACTTTAAATTAACAAAAGTAGAAATTCAATTAAATGCAATTTTTATATACAACACTCCATATTATAATATAATTATGTGTACTATGGAGGCGTCGTATGTTAATATTTAACTGAATTGTATTATTAATGTCGACTGTCGCGTTACCCTTCATTGGCTAATTATTTGCAACTATCATGAATCATTACCGTAGCTTTATTGTAATGTGCATCATAAAACATAAATAAGTGTAATAATTGTTTGTTAATTTCACTTTACACTTTATATATATTGGATTATGATTAACACGTTATGTTATATTAAAAGAGGTGTCTTATGGAAATAATACCACTAAAACCCAATAAATCTAAGATGAAATTAAAAACAATAAACCTTAATAAAATTATGAAAGTTATTATAATTTCTTTTTCTATTTTTCTTGTTCTATATTTGGCTGGTTCGATATATTTTAGCACTCATTTTTATTTTGGTTCTGTATTTAATGGCGTTAATGCTTTTGGTAAAACAGTAGACCAAGTGGATAAAGAAATATTATTAAAATGTAAAACATACACACTGGAACTTACAGAACGAAACGGTGTTAAAGAACAAATTAAGGCTGCTGACATTGATTTGAAATATGATGCAAAGGATAAAATTCAGACATTAAAAGACAGTCAGAATTCTTTTATGTGGATTTTTAAGCTTTTTAATCCAAAAGATTCTGAAATATACGGCATGGTTACTTATAATGAAAAACTATTAAAGCAACATTTTGATAACCTATCTTGTTTTGATAGTAAGAAAATAGTTGAACCTAAAAATGCTAGTTTTAAATATTCAGATACAGGGTATATGATTGTAAATGAAGTTATAGGAAATAAAGTAAATAAAAAACCTTTGTATGCGAATCTATTAAATGCAATTCAAAGGGGAGAATCAACAATAAATTTGGAGAAGAAGAATTATTATATAAATCCAAAATATACTTCAAGTTCCAAAGAAGTTATGTACACTAAAAATTTGATTAATAAATATATAACTTCAAAAATTACGTATACTTTTACTGGAGGTACAGAAGTCTTAGATGGTTCTCTAATAAATAACTGGATTAACATTAACGAAAATCTTGCAATTTCATTTGATGAAACTAAAATAAAAAGTTATCTAGGCGAAATAGACAATCATTATGATACGTATGGCAAGGAAAGAGATTTTGTTACATCACTGGGAACAACGGTAAAGGTAAGTGGTGGATCTTATGGATGGTGGGTTGATCGAAAAGGAGAAGTCAGTGATTTAATTGAGGTTATAAAACAAGGACAAACCGTATCAAAAGAACCCCACTATATTCAAACTGCTATAACTCATAATATTAATGATATCGGTAATACTTATGTGGAAATTAATTTGACAAAACAGCATTTATGGTTTTATAAGAATGGTTCTCTTATTATAGATGGAGATGTCGTAACTGGTAATTCAAGCAGAAATTTATCAACACCAGCAGGTGTTTATTCAATAAATTATAAGCAAAGAAATGCCACATTAAAGGGGGAGGATTACAGTACGCCTGTCAATGTTTTTATGCCATTCAATGGTAATATAGGAATACATGATGCAGGTTGGAGAAATGCGTTTGGTGGAGATATATATTTGACAAATGGTTCTCATGGTTGTATAAATTCACCACCTGTATTAGCAACTACTATATTTAATAACATTGAAGCTGGTACTCCAGTTATTTGTTATTTGCAGTGATTTAACAAAATAGTGTATTGTTAACATTAAAAAAAGTGTAACCATTCAAGATAATAAAGGCTATAGTTAACTAGAACAAAACCCCATCTGAGAATGTCAACCTCAGATGGGGTTTTTCTGCTCGTGTTTTATTTTGCAACAAATTATTCAACCATTACCTTATTAAATTAAATGTAGTTTTGTATACAATAAGATACAATTATGTTACTTTAATTATTTTTTACAATAATATTTTAAAAAAATATTAATTTTACACCATTAACAATATAAACAATATAATATATATATTGTAATATTGTGAGATATATTGTATATTTAAAGTATATTAATTTTATTGGAAAACTTTTCCGATCAATAGCAAACTTATCGAAAGGTAAGGACGCAAAGCTATAGGGCCTTTCATTTGAATGGTAGCCAGTTGCCGAGTTAGAGTTTTTTTGTTGTTGAAAAATACTAATTCATTGCTAATATAACGGATGAGTTTCAATCTAAATTTGATATTAATTAAACGTAAGTTGAGAAGAGTGGGTGCTAGATCTGCCTATTTTTTAAAATTACAGTTTATATTAAAAAAACAATTTAGGAGGAAAATCATGAAAAACAAAACGTTCAAGAAACTATTAACATCTTTTTTAACTTTAGGTATGCTATTCTTTTCATTTAGTTCAGTATTTGCTTTTACCCCAACAGTTCTTACAGCACCAACAAGCCTTGTTGCCACTGCTGGTGACTCACAAATCAATTTGACTTGGTCGCAAGTACCAGGAGCTACTTATTATAATGTTTATAAATCTCTAGACAATTTAACTTATGATTTAATTACCGTTCCTGCTACAGTAACTACAACAGCTTTTGATGTGACGGGGTTAACAAATGGTAAATTATATTACTTTAAAATAACAACATCAAATACAGATGGAGAAAGTATATATTCTGATTTTGCAAGTCAAACTCCATCAGTTAGGACAGCTCCAGTAAATCTTGGCACAGCTGGCAATTACGCGATTCTAGCAAAAACAGGAATATCCACTGTTCCTAATTCTGTTATTACTGGGAATATCGGAGTTAGTCCAATTGATTCCACTGCCATTACTGGATTTTCTCTAATATTGGATGCCACTACTGGATTTTCACGTTCAACTCAACTAGTTGGACAAGCATTCGCTCCAGATTATGCTTCTCCAACTCCAAGCAATCTTACTACAACGGTAAGTAACATGGAAACGGCATACACTGATGCTGCTGGAAGAGCTCCAGATTATACTGAACTATATACTGGAGACATTAGCGGCCAAACACTTACAGCTGGTGTTTACAAATGGGGCACTGGTGTTTTAATAAATTCAGATGTCACGCTCACTGGTGGACCTAACGATGTTTTTATTTTCCAAATAGCTAAAGGAATTACCCAAGCGAGTGACACCAAGATTATCCTAGCAGGTGGAGTGCAAGCCAAGAACATATTTTGGCAGTCAGCTCAAACTGTTGCTATTGGAACCAGTTCACATTTCGAGGGAATCATACTAGGTAAGACAAATATTTCTTTAGGAACTAATGCATCAATAAATGGTAGATTGCTAGCACAGACTGCGGTCACTTTGATTAAAAGCACAGTTACAGCGCCAGATAATACTGTAGCTCCACTACCTTCAGTATCTGTAACTACAATGTCACAGTTACAAGAAGCACTAGCAGCTGGTATAAAAGATATTACAATTGCTAGCTCAATTCCTACAGGTATGTCTACAGTTACAATTCCATCAGGAACTGTGCTTAGAGATTACTTTAAAATTGGTTTTGGTAACAGAATTGTAGTAAATGCAGGTGGCAATTTAAGATGGGGTGATGGAACAGTAGACAACCTATTAGTAGGGGATACTAACAGCACTGCAAAAATAAAATTGGAAACAGGATCAACCCTCACCCTTACTGGTGGATTAGCTGATACAATTACATCATATGTACTTGATGGAAAAGTTATATATATTGATGCAAATCATAATGTGATTTTGTTTTAAGAATATAAGTAAATACATCTCTTTACCTTCCATATTTTTATAAAAATCAAAGGTGTTCCTAATAACTTGGTACCTATTTTATAGATATCAGGTTATTAGGAACACCTTTTTTAAATTATAGATGCCATGTAACCATCATTTTGTGCTAAATGCCTCTAAAGGATTCCCTGTTGAAGATTGACTTTGTGCACCTATACTATTAGATTCAAGCTTAGATAATATATTGCTAAATATATCTTTTGGGCTAGTTGCACTAGTTGAATTTGCTGCAGATGTTAAAGCGGTTGGGTCAATTTGTGTTGCAGAATCTACTTTTTTACCTCCACCGTGATGGTGGTGACCATGTACTGATTTAAGGTCACCTTGAATAGCGGTTGCTTGAGCTTGAGTAATTGTACCATTAGCAACAAGACTACTTATAGGGTTAGATTGAGAACTACTGTACGTTCCGGTGGTATTAGCTTGACGTGCGGCCTTAAAACCACTTTTAATAGTATTTGACTGATCTTGAGTAATTGTTCCATTAGCCACTAAATTAGCTAATGGGTCTTTAGATGATGAGGTAGTAGTTGAAGAACCTTGCGTAGCAGCTATTAACGCCTGAAGTGCTTGAAGAGCTTGCTGACTAAATTGAGAGTCTTGAGTTCCTTCAACTGATGTTGCAGTGTTTGGTTTAACAGCAGTTGTTGATTGCGTAGTAGTTATCGCTGCAGGGCTCTGTGCATACGGATTAATAGTATTTAAATTGTTAGTGAGTGTATTCATATATTTCTCTCCTTTGAGATATTTAGTTTTTTACTAATTTGTGATTTTTAATATGTATTTTTATGAATTTAGTATAAACTTTTAATGTGTCAGTTGTGAGGCAGTATTAATTATCTAAATTTATGCATAATATTACTAAAAAATATTGACAAAGAAAACCTCTTAAAGTATACTAATCAAAAGTATAGAAAAAATAGAATATTGTGAAAACTGAGATAGGGAAAGTAGACATTCTTCATATTTTTAAGAGAGTGGGGGTAGCTGTAAACCCATAAATAGTTGATGTTGAAACTCACCCTTGAGTTGTAAGCTGAAATTATATGTTATATATAATATTATATAAACCATATAAGGTAAGCCGTGCCGGTGTATAAATTATGCATCGTTATAAAATTAAGATATAAAAATGGGTGGTACCGCGATAGACTTTTCGCCCCAATGGGAAGAGGTCTTTTTTTTATACTCAAAAATCTTATTTATAAAAGCGTGCAGATAAATAAATTCAATATTTATCAAATATAAAATTGAAGGGGGAATAAAAATGAAAGCTGCTGATGCAATAATTCAATGTTTAGAGGAAGAAAATGTTAAAATAGTGTTTGGCTACCCAGGTGTTCCGGTTGGAGCTTTATATGAAGCATTAAGGAAATCTAATATAGAACATATATTGGTAAGACATGAACAGGCTGCAGGCCATAGTGCTAGTGGATATGCTAGAGCGACAAGATCTATAGGAGTCTGTATTGCAACTTCTGGACCTGGAGCTATTAATCTTATAACAGGGATTGCCACTGCATATGCGGACTCTATCCCTCTGGTTGCAATTACAGGGCAAGTTCGGACAGATTTAATTGGTAAAGATGTTTTTCAGGAAGCAGATATTATAGGAGCAACAGACTCCTTTACAAAACATAGTTATCTTGTTAAAGACGCAAAGGACATTCCGAGAATTATGAAAGAGGCATTTTATATAGCTAAAACCGGAAGACCGGGCCCTGTACTTGTAGATATCCCACTAGATATCCAAAATGCAGAAATTGAATTTGAATATCCAAAGGAAGTAAATATAAGAGGATACAAACCTACGCTTAATGGTCATAAGGGACAAATAAAAAAGGCAATAGAAAAAATTAAAGGAAGTAAAAGACCTCTTATTTGTGTAGGTGGAGGCGTCATGTCTGCAAATGCTGAAAAAGAGTTAATCAAATTTATAGAGAAATCTAAGATTCCAATGGTACACACACTAATGGGCAAAGATGGAATTGACTCAGATTATCCTTATAATGTTGGATTAATTGGATCTCATGGTTTTATATACGCAAATAAGGCTGTTGCACAAGCCGATGTTCTAATTCTTGTGGGTACAAGGGTTGCAGATAGAGCAACAGCAGGTTCTAAAAGTTTTGGAAAAGTGGCAGATATTATTCATATTGATATTGATCCTGCAGAAATAGGTAAAAATCTTAGTGCTCTTATTCCAGTAGTAGGGGATTGCAAAAAAATATTTAAAGACCTTACTGAGAAAATCACAGAAATTGATACAAAAATATGGCTTGAAGAAATTGCAGCATGGAAAAAAGAATATTCGAAAGATAGACCATCAAATGATAAAGTAAACCCAAAATATGCTTTACAACTGCTGTCACAAATGATCGAAGATGATGCTATTGTTACTGCTGATGTAGGGCAAAATCAAATTTGGACTGCCCATTATCTTAACATTAAGGGTAATAGAAGATTTTTAACAAGTGGAGGCCTTGGCACAATGGGATATTCCATTCCTTCCTCTGTTGGTTGCAAATTTGCTTTCCCGGATAGACGAGTTGTAGCAGTAATGGGGGATGGAAGTTTTCAGATGAGTATGTCTGAACTTGGAACCATTGCTCAAAATCACTTAAATATATTATTCTTATTGTTTAATAATTCAAATCTTGGTATGGTTCGTGAATATCAAACCAATGTTTATAAAAATACTTACGGTGTTAATTTATGTGAAAATCCTGATTTCGTGAAATTAGTAGAAGCTTATGGACTTAGTGGAAAAAGAGTTAACTCTAATTCAGAGTTAAAAGGAGCGATAGATGAAGCTATGGCAAGCAATAAAGCTTTTTTGATAGAATGTATTGTAAGTGAAGAAGAAAGTACGTTATAGAAGGGGAGTGGAAAATTATGAATAAATACATTTTATCTATATTAGTTGAAAACCATTCAGGGGTTTTAAGTAAAATGACTGGTTTGTTTACCCGTAGAGGATATAATATTGATAGCTTAACTGTTAGTGTTACAGATGACCCTAGCACCTCACGCACAACAATTGTGGTTAGCGGTGATGAGCAAATTACAGAGCAAATTGTAAAACAATTAAACAAAATGGTTGATGTAATAAAAATATTGGAACTAAGCCCTGAAAAAGCTGTTTCTAGAGAACTAGCACTAATAAAAGTAACACTTGAGCAAAGTACAAGGTCTTTCATTATAGAAACTGTAAATATATTTAACTGTACTATTGTAGAAATGAATGTAAAAAGTATGATTATTGAAATAACTGGCGATGAAGATAGGGTATCTTCATTCATTGAACTAATGAGACCATATGGAATTAAGGAGGTTGTTCGTACAGGACTTGCGGTTCTGCAAAAATGTACAGAAATGTAATAGAATGATCTAACCCTGATTTATTTAAGTTTTAAATAAAATAATGACATCACAAAATTCTAAATTTAGTGATGTCATTATTGTTTACAAAAATTAGTTATTCTAAATTACATTTCTATTCGTAAAACTCTGGTGCATGTTTTATTGTATTAAAGAAAGGCATATCATGAGCAAACATAACTTTAGCATTATATTTTTTTTCTAGTTTTCTTACTTTTTCAATAGAATTAAAGAAGGCTAAACTATCATACATAATTCCAGAAGCCTTTGCTGGTGGCCCGTAATTTTCTGAGGTATATACACAATCTTGTGGAAATATTAATGTGCCATCTTTTTCAAGATGAATAACTAAACCTAATATCCCTGGTGTATGCCCTGGCAATGTTATAACTTCTATTCCCTTAAATAATTCGAAATCTTCTTCTATTGTATGGTATTGTTTTACCGGAACCTCTAAATCAGCTTTTATATACCCTCCATGTTTACTTGGATTAGTACTAGCATGTACTAAGTTAAGTCCATATTCAAAATCTGCTTTGTGAACGTAGATATCAGCATGTTTAAATAGATCTAAATTTCCAGCATGATCTAAATGCATATGAGAAAGAACGACTGTCTTAATATCTTCTGGTTTAGTATTACACAATCCTAGTTGCTTTTCCAAGCCTTGAGAGTCATCTTTATGAAAAGGAAAGGCCTTGCATAGTCCTTTAGGCCAATATCCATCCATTGCCTTGGGATTACATCCTACATCATATAAAATCTTTCCATCTGGATGATCAATCAAAACTGTCATTACCGGAATTTTAATCCATTCAGTCTGGACGTTACGATTATCTTTTGTACCTGCTTTAGACATAGCTACCATAGTTTTTTTGTCACACTCTAACCAGCCAGTATCCAATACATAGACTTTCATAATTATTTGCCTCCTATATTCTAATTTAACTTATTAAAAGCTAGATATTCTTAACTTTATGTATTCATTAACAGTACAAGTTTTATTGTCAATATTATACCATTAAATAAAATTCTAAAGTAATAATTGTATAATTAAGTAGAAATGTCAGGGGTTTAACTACGTCTTAATGTGTTTATTTGTAAATTTCGTATTACATTCAAAACCGTCTAAAATCCACATTAATAATATATTTTGAGAAAAGGTATTCATAATATATGATGATTTAGTGCTAATGTTGAATAATAGGAAAGTTAGTAAAAAGAAGAAGGTTACCAAAAGGATACAAAGATCATATATAGATTATAGGAATAAATAAAAATCCATATAGAAAAACAATACAAAAGATTGATAGCCTTAAACGAATTAATTAAATTGATTGATGTTGAAAAAATGAGGTGTTTAAATAATGAATTATACAGTTGAAGAAACTGCTACAAAATTAAATGTAAGTAAACAGGCCATCTATATGAAACTAAAATCACCTATATTCAAAAATCAAATACCTAAGAAACTTCATGGGAAAACATATATTGACGAAAATTTATTAAACTTAATTAAAGATAGCTTGAAAATAAATAACAATAGCTTTAAAAAAGAGGTAGATATTAAAGATATAGAACTTGACAAAACGGTGGAAACACCAACGGTTACATCGAATTTAGTAAACATTAATGAAGTTGCAATAGATACCGACTATATAAATTATTTAAAAGCAGACATAGTCTACATAAAAGACCAACTAAACGAACAATCAATTTCAAAAGACCTTCAAATAAGTAATTTAAATGAAAGATTGAAGCAAGAACAGGAACTAAACAAAAATAGCCAGATATTACAATTAAGACAATCGCCTCAGGATATAAAGCTATTAGAAGATCACATTCAAGAATTTGGTACAAAGCTTGAAGAAGTTAAAGAAAACATGATATATAGAGAAGGACATCAAAAGCATAAATCATTATTTGGTAAGATATTTAGAAGTAATGATTAGTTCGTATATTATTTAATTAGGCTATGTTGTGAACATTTTCTCTATAAATTTACATGAAATAATTACCCATTAAAATTTTAAAATATAGGTTATTTTTTATACAATTCAGTGTACCAAAATAGTGAACTTCCGATTAAGTCGACCGTTCCACATATTTAGTACATTGAAATTAGCTATAACCATAGTAAATCACAAACATTGGTCGAAATAAAAGTTCGCCATTTATTACCCTTCCCCCACCCCCTATATATCCATAAGATACTCTAAGAACGACCCCTTAAATAATTGAGCATCTTACTAACGTTCAATTCTCAATTATTTAGGGAACCCTATGTCGTTTTAAGAGTAACTAATGGAACGGTTGAAAACTCTACGAGCAAACTTTCGTTTGGTCAGCAAGCTGATTTTTCAACCTTATATAGGGGGTGGCAGCAAACTGCATTTCTAACAACTAAAATCATGATAAAAGGATTAAATCTTAAAAAAAATATTTGAAATGACCATTTTTATAACAATAAATGGAATGAAAATACCCATTAATAATATACGTTATGTTACTTTAAACATAACAAGTCAACACAAGGCTATATTAAATAAAAATAAAAAAGAACTAGCTAATTAAAACTAATTCTTTTTTATTTTATATACTTATATTTAATTAAAGGGGGACTTTAATTAAAAAAAATATTGAGTTGCTATGTATTTATCATAACATATAAGTACTAGGTGCTCCAGTATACTACATATTCAAAGTCATTATACCTCTACGAGGCATCTATTTCAGCTATATTTAGGTCTCTGTATTCAATTATAAATAAAAATTATTTTAAAATATGAAGAATTAATTTATATGTCAAGAAATAGCGTATTAGTTCAATCGTTGCATGTGAGAAGTATACCATCTACTAAGTAATATTTGAACTTTGTAATTTCTTAGTAATAGTAGAACTAACTACTGATGTCGGGTTATTTAAATAATTATTCAGATATCATATCATCGTAGATATGGTTATATTATTAGATATTTTTCCACCAATCATAATATATACATTCCTGAAATTCCCACTACCCTTCTGGGTGTTGCTCTTTTAAATATTTTTTTCTTTTCCAAGAAATTTTCAATACCTTTCACACCCGGCTTCAATAAGTAAACAATCACTAATGCCATAAGAAGTGGCTTTATAATTCCAATAATATCTCCTATTATGATTGATAATAAAGATAATATATCTCTTATATTATTGAAAATTGTTATACCCATATAAATTAGTAGCACGGTTATCG
>Ga0209123_1002912_pt1 | contig 13640 bp, 15 predicted proteins | sample BarGraIncu00431A_FD_184500 | JGI IMG/M metagenome (GOLD analysis project Ga0209123, IMG submission 184500) | Arctic peat soil microbial communities from Barrow, Alaska, USA - Barrow Graham LP Incubations 004-31A (SPAdes) (version 2) | ecosystem: Environmental > Terrestrial > Soil > Wetlands >...
ATCGTGGATCATTTCAGGGAGTGCTGGGGATGGTACGTTTGCGCCGTCATTCTGATATGTGGCGCCTTGGCTCCGAAAACACCACCGCCACCTGGTCCAAAGCCGTATCAAGCTGCTCCCCCTGCACCTGTAAAACCCGAGTATGTACGCCCTGCGACAGCACCGAACGGAGAACTATGGCCTGTTTCGGCTGGATATATTCAAGGGTACAAACCTCATCATATGAAAGGACGCTCTACGGTTACCATCGACAATAGCGGCAACGATTCAGATGTTTTTGTAAAGCTGGTCTCTATTGACGGTGAAAAAGCTTATCCAGCAAGGACATTTTATATCCCGGCACGTGACAAGTTCACACTGGAAAAGGTCTCCGCCGGCGGTTACGACGTAAGGTATCGAGATCTCGATAGTGGTCATTTATTCCGGTCCGAGGCTTTCACTCTTAAGGAAACGCGGACAGAGGAAGGCGTTGAGTATAGCAAAATGCGGATGACCCTATACAAAGTCGCCAACGGGAATATGAAGTCGTTTGATTTGGGTGAGGAAGAGTTTTAACGCTACCCCGGTAGCAGGAGGTCTGGAATGTATCGCTTGGAATGTGTAATTATAATGATATGTTGTAGCATGGTAGCGTCCCCTGGGTTGGCAGCAACGGGCCTTATGAAGAATGAGCCCAAGACAGTTGGTGGTATGAATTGCGGGGATACCCCCTTTGGCAAATTTTCGGCGCCCGAGTATCTTGGGAGAGATGAAATGTCTGGATGTGCCAAAGTCTATACAAAAAACGGCAAGATGTATTTCTTCAATAGCAGTGGTCAACTGTACCTGGTTCGTTGGACTGGCGCAGAATCCGATATGCAAGGTGCAATCAAAAAACACGGCAAGCCTGCTGTAGACAGGAAGTCCGGTAATGACCGGATGGAGACCCGGATAGTACAATGGAATGGCAAAAATATCGGTATCATACTCTCTGGTAGTAGAATGAATTTAACCGGTGTGGCCACGAATAATTTTATGACGTCTTATTTTTGCAACAATATTGAAATGGCCGAGGGGGCTTGCAACTTCCAAGACCTGGAGACAGAAAAAGGCAATGTCGATGAATTCGTGAAAGATACCGGTTTCGATTTCACGATGAAAATTCCAGATGGAGTTATTGAAAGTCAATATTTCAAGCCCCTTACAGATCAGGCAAACGAAAAGATACAAGCTCTTGGACTACCAAAGCCTGAATCGATCAATATTTCTCAAAACTCAGGCGTTCTAGATAATGTCTGCTTGAACTTCAAATCCAGTGATTACGAGGCGGTTAAAAAAGTCCTCTTTGCAAAAATTGGCGATATTTCTATGGACTTGAAGGATCTAAACTTTCAAGTGAAGACCTCTTTTGTCCTTGTTTCAAAGAGTTCCCTTGTAAAGGGCGGGCAGCCTCTCCAATTCAGCATCTGTATTACGAAGGCGATTGATCGGTAAGATGACGCTGCAAAATAAGGAGAGATGCACTCCGGTAAGAGGTGACTCATGCTTGAGGAACTGGAAGAGATCGTTAAGCGCATGCGGATCAAAGAGGTGTTCACTGATGGGAATGATGAACCTGTCAGCTCCTCCCATTTCCTGGAAACGGACCGCCGGGGATTCGCGGAGGTTCGTCTTGAACATGAGACTGCCGCCTTAAGCGACAAACCAATCGCCCGTTTACTTCGAAATAAATCAATTGCTAGTTCTGGTCGTTGAGCTCTTTTATGCAGAATAATGTGAAAAGTTAACATGGAGTTAGTTTCTGTCGCCTGACGTCTCCATAAATCCCATTAAAGCGTCAAATACATTGAAAATATTGCCATCCGTATCAGTTGTGGTGTCGATGTTGTAGTACAAAACCTGTAAATGAATTTTATTGATATAAATACTACATACAGTATCGATCAGATCTTCTAATGAACTCTCCAGACAATCAAGGCGAGTGACGACCAGAGTGTCTCCTTCGCGGAGAAACTTAAACATTTTGTAGTACTCGGGCCGCGGAGATTTTGAACCTAACTTGCTATTATCATGAAATATTTTGTGGCAATCCTTTAGTTGTTCAATCTGGTTTGCTAGAGGTCGTGGTGGTTTGTACGTTATGGGTTCCCATGCGTATCCGATTTTCAGATTCCCATCAGGGAAACCCCTTCTATGTATAATTTTCCGTTTCGACTTTCGTGGTTCACAAAACATAAATCCCCCCTCCGTGCATACAAAAAGCCATCTGCTATGTTTTGGGTGCCAGACCTATCTGGATAGCAAATTGGACATGAACAATCCTTGCCGTCTCTTCCTGACTCCTCTCACTGGCTGTGACCAGTTCCTCTGGAAAAACGGTAGCAACAGCATGAAAATTTCTAAAACCTCATTAATTCGTATCCGGTAGGGAACCGTTTATCATTCATATAGCACCTTGTTCGGCCTTGCGCAACCTTTAAATAATTACCTAAGTGCGCAATATGAAAACCAAATTTGGTATTTGTCCGTTTTTCGCGTGTTGCGGCGTTTTGGGTTGGACGTTAGTCGTGTAACATTAAAATATACGACTCACGGTCAGCACGCAGCTGTCATGTTATTACAAACTTGCCTTGGGTATTCCGCGGCAAGTCGGCCGCCGATTCCGATAGAATTATCTTAAGCTCTTTCGTGCATCGTCTGGCAGGGGGGACCTGTAGTGGCAAATTGAAGGCTCATTAGAAATTAATTCCTGTTTACTTTTGCTGTGCATCTGCTGTATATTCACCACCCAACTGGAGGGAGCAGATATGGCACAGCTTAAGTCTACAAACCTCAACCTTAGAATCGCCCCTGAAGTCCGAGAAGCTCTACGAGAAGCGGCAGAACGGGACCACCGAAGCATCAGCAACATGGTGGAATACCTGATTGTTCTGCACTGCCAACGCAATGAAATCCCCATCACGAAACAGAAAAGCGATAGCGCACAAGAATGACCTGGTTGACAACACCATCAGGTCATTCGTTATTGGAGCAATTTGCCATTGAACGAAGCGAAGCATCTTTACAACGCCGAGATAACCGCTGGGTCCCTTCTCCTCAGGGAAAGCCGGGCAATTGTGCACCTGTTATTGCAGGGTGCAGATGAAAAGGTGTGGCGCCAAGGTATATGACAGTCAAACCGTTTCATATCATTTAAGGATTCTACGAGACGCTAATCTTATCGAAGCCGAACCGATTGATGAATGCGGCCGAGGGTACACTGATTATTACGGAATAAATCTCACCTGGGCTGGACAAGATTTTTTGAGTGCGGCCAATGACGACACATTATGGCAAAAAGCTAAAGATACCGTATTGAAACCGACTGCATCATTCACCTTCAGCGTCCTCCTTGATTGGCTGAAGACAGAAGCAAAGACCAGACTAGGCTTGCCCTAGTCGTGCAGTATTTGAGAAGCTATAACTAGCGTCTTACCCTCAAGAGCGAAATGTTCCGAGGAAATCACCATATGACCGCCAAAGATCTGGAGGAATTGTTCAAACGACTAGACCGGCTAGTTAATGCCTCGCAAGTTAAAATTGGGAATGGCACAGAGTGGGACTATACGTTCCCGAATGGAGAAACTCACCGCTACATCATCCACAATATCCGCTCACATAATGAAATTGAAGATTGCGTTAGCAACCTACTTATATGGATCTGGAATGCAAAAGATTATTTAAAACTGCGGGCTGGCGCAAAAGGCGTATCGCCGAAACTAATTGAAGAATTCATTAATTCCGATCATGACTTGCCGATTTGTGGAGACTTGGCGAACAGGCTCAAGCACGGCGAAACGAGTAAAAGTCGATGTGGAAAGTTCCCAAGGCTTGGTCCTGTCTGCTACGCCGCTCCACAGACCGCGATTCAAAGTCTGTCTTTCAGGGCTTTTGAGGTTGCTATTGAAATTGGCGATCCGGCTGAAGTTGATTTCCGTATTCCCATAATTGATAAGAATGATAACGAACTTGGGGATGTTTTCCAGGTAATGGCATCTGCGATTGCGGGGCTAGAGAGGCTACATTTAGAAGTAGAGGAATTGGTATAAACGCAGATTCCGACGTAGTCGGTATAACCAAGCGTTCAGACGGTTTCACCTTCGCTCCGTCGCTGCACTCTCCCACCTTGGCAGGTGATTTGGTGGAAAGGGTCGTTGCCTTAAAATGACATGAATTTGAATGAGGAGTTTGACAGATATAAATGAAGAAAAATCACCACTATATCCCGAAGGTTTATTTAAAGTACTTTACAGATCGCAACAAATTTTCACACGAAAACGAATATTTGTGGGTCTTTGAAGATCCAAATGTTCCGCCTTACAGAAAATCTCCTAAGAATATTTGTGTGCAGAAATATTTTTACTCTATTGACGACGATGATCTTGAACCAGATCACGAATTAATTGAGGATTTTTTCCAGGGGATGTAAAGTTCCATTTCGAAAACCTTAGATGAACTGTCAAGAAAACAAGTGAGTTTTAATGATGTTAAGCAGCGGTATAAGTTTGCTAAATTCATTTCCTTCTTACATTATCGTACGGCTCAGTCGAGAGAGCATTTTAGGATCCAGCTACAAAATGCGATGAAAACAAAGGTTGTTGATAACATCAACACTGCTGGTGGTTTCCAACGGTGGGTCAGAGAAAGAAATGAACTTGCCGATATATCCGAAGTCGAATTTCTCAAATCCTTCAACGGTATGAAACTGCGACCAAAGAAGGTGTTTTCTGTCGATCTTATGATGGAGGCTTCAAAAATGATGTTGCCATTTTTGGCAGATCGACATTGGACCTTTTATAGAACAATTAATTCTGATGATGTATTTGTCACCTCAGACACTCCGGTAGTGTTATACAACAAAGATTTTGAAGAGCATATGGTGCCTGGAGTTGCCATTAAAGGAACCGATTTTATTTTCCCAATTAACCCTAACCTCTGTTTAGTTGCATCATATTCTACTGAAGAGAAGTACGCGACCCCTTCGAAAGATACAGTCATCAGCATAAATAGATTAATTGCGAATAAGAGTCATAAGTACGTCTTTGGCAACTCGAACAATTTTTTTAAATTGTTTGGATCACACCCTTAACGAGCTTAAAAGAACAACAAAGAAGCGCAACAGCATGAGGGAGTCTGTGCTCACAAGCGCTGATATAAGAAAAATATGACAACGTCTGGAGGTGGCTGACCGATGATGGTGACCGACAAGGAGTTTCAAAATCACCATATTTTCTCGGAGTTGGAACGATACATCAAATTCTATGAGAGCTTTGCATGGACGGTATTTAGCTTTTGTTCTATGGGCACTAACGCTATCTGTAATATCGATTCCTACGTTTACTCATCGATTCAGGGAACCCTAGAATCCATCCAGCAGATTCTGAAGAACGGTAGAATTAACGATGCCTACGCTTTACTCAGAAAGTACCATGACTCTGCAATCATAAATGTTTACACAAATATCTATCTTCAAGACCATTTCAGCATTGAGAATTATATTGTTGAGAAAATAAATGGTTGGTTGACAGGAAAAGAGCAACTCCCGGAATATCGGGTGATGTCACGTTACATTCGAGAGTCCGAGAAAGTTGCCGACATTAACGTTCATCTTTTCACTGATGACCGATATAAAAAAATTAGAGATCGTTGTAATGACCACACTCACTACAACTTTTTCCATAACGTTCTTATGAACGACAATGCTATCAGTCTCGACAACCGACTTCAGGTACTGGACACGTTTTCATCCGATATACGAGATGTGCTCATACTTCATCTGGCGTATATCTTCTTCTTAAATGAGCACTACATGACATCTTCGAATTATTTGGATTCTTTAGAATGCGGTGCGACGCCAGAGTTCGACTCCCAGTACTGGGTTGCACCATTTATTCAAGCGGCGTTCGATGACCTTATAGTAAAGGGACGACCTGATATCGCAGCCACGATAAAACAACGTACAAGCATGCACCTAACATAACCAGAAACGCCGAGGAATCGCCACCAGTGGTGTTTGGCGGAGAGTAGTGAAAGAAGAGAGAATATACCATCACATCGTTGGACCGGAAACCGAAAGGGTGGACATGGACATTAAAAAACTTCTGGCTCCACGTATCGAAAAACACTGCCTTTCTTTGTATGAATCTGGCGAACATAAGCATGCAGCACGAGAAGCACTGGTGCAAGTCGAATTGGCAATGAGGGAAAGGGCACGTTTGGGTGCGGACTCTTTTGGTGCTAGATTGGTTCAGCGTGTTTTTAAGGGACATGAAGGGGTGATGCTTAAGGTACCACTGGGAGATGATCTCCAAGAGAAAGCGCAAAAATACTTTGAAGCCGTTTTTTTGTATTATCGAAACTACGTGGCCCATGATGGCGCACAACTTAACGAGATCTCCTCACTGAGGATTTTGTTTATTGCATCGGAACTGCTAGAAATGTTACAAGCATCTTCTCTCACCTTAGCTGATAAAGGAGGCATTGAAGGATTAACTCGGATAATGGATTGTGGCAGTCCGCAAATGCTTTTGAAGCTATTGGAACTACTCGACGGATATTGGATGCCAGCGCTTACCTACGACGGTCTGTTCGAAATGCTGTATAACAATGGTTTCAGCGATGAACAGTTCCAGTCAACTATTGAAATTAGTTTGATTGTAATGAGCGACTTCACCGTTCGAGACCCGCAGTTTGATGGATTGGAAGAAATGGAACGGCTGGATTTGACTGAACTCGGCCATCAGGTGGTAGAATTAGTTAGAACAAACTGTCAGGTGACATCTTGATCTGCGCACTTACAGGAAAGGCTAGGGGTGAACGCTGGTAAGTAATGAAGCGATAACTAACGATGTTCAACCTGGAAGAAGCACCGGTCTAGAACGCCGGTATTCTCCCCGGTTTCAGGGGCACCAGTATAGCTACCGTGATTTTCGCGGCTCCCTGTGAGCTCTTTGGTAATAACATAAACCGCTACTGGGAGGATCAGATCGCATGAAGGAAATCAAACTAGATGAGAAAATATACCGGCTTCCTAATGGTCTAAACCCCTTCCAACAGGAGCTTTACACTCACTTGATTAACTGGAAGTGGGAACATATTACTAAGGATCCGGGGGGATCCCATGGCAACGACTATGATGCCATCCTACCAGAGTGCTACCCGCAACATGAGAATTGGCCTCATCTCTATCCTTACATTCAAGATGCTCTCAAAGCCCATCGTGTCAAAAATGACTTTAGACTCCATAAACACTTCTATCACATGGCCAGTTCCCAAGCCGCAAACATAAACCTCTTCCTCCCGATACTTTATCACCATTCCGCCGACGCCATCCTCAGGGCCATCAAACCCGACTTCGCGACGCTGGCAACGGACCATCTCGATAATGGTTATTGCCTGGAGTTTTGGGGTGGCAATTTTGGCGCGAATGACGAGGATTCAAATCCCAAAGGCCTGCTGGGCGACAAGACTATGATGGCCGGTACAGATGCAGATATCGCCATCGCCTACCGCAATCACCAGGGCGAAATTTGCCTCTGGCTAATTGAGCACAAACTGACCGAAAAAGAGTTCACTGAGTGCGGAGGATTCAAGAGCAAAGGCAAGAAGGATAAGCATGATTGCAGGAAGAGCTTTGCCCAGATAGTCGCTGATAAGCACACTTGCTATTACCACGACAAATGCAATTACAATTATTGGACGATCTCCGCAGATCACCAGCAATTGTTTGCCAATTCCGCCGATCATGTTTCATGTCCTTTTCGAGGAGGTATGAATCAGTTATGGCGTAACCAACTGCTGGCGTTGGCGATTGAAGAGGATAAACAGCAACCCTACAAGCAGGTCACCTTTTCAGTGGTAAGGCATCCCGCTAACGACCATCTTGGTGAGTCGGTTAAGGCATACAAGGCCTTGATCGCCGAAAACGCGAGGTTTACCGAATTTACCTCGGCTGAGGTTGTCAGTGCGGCAGAGGCATGCAATGATGCCCTGCTTAATAAATGGATTGATTGGTACAAGGGGCTGTACAAGGTCTGAGGCTCTTACAGACCACTTTCAGTGATAGCACTTTGCCCCAATCCATGAAAAACTCCATGTTTTCAATAACCTTTCATCACGAAGGATGATCTTGTGATCCACCTAACTGATTTCCTGAAAGCTTCTGGGATAGAAGTCAACTCCAAGTCCGAAAGCGTCAAGGTTCATCTCGCATGCTGGAACGGCCGCGAACATCCTATAGACGAGTACTATGCTGGCAGGTTCAAAACCTGGCAGGAGGACCAAGGCAAGCGTAATTTCAACTGCGACCAAGTCATCGGCCTCATTGACCTGGGGCATAGCCATTGGCTGTTTGCCGGCGTTTATAAAGTGCTCGGTTGCAAACAGCTCCCCAACAGTTTCGAATATTCAACCGAGTTGATTCCAGGGCAGAAGGAACTTATTGGCCGAATTGTTGTACATCACAAGCGTAGCCGAGCATCCTATATCTGGAGCAGACCGGAGCTTTCATTTCCTATAGTTGAAATCCGTCGAGAGAAACTGTTTATTGAGGATTTCCCTGGCCATAATGCCGTCATTCTAAGCCACCGAAAACTGAAAATAATAATCGATGAAAAAATCCCTTCATGGCATGGGGCACTGGCAAATGTCAAAGGCGTCTACCTTATTACCGACACTACCACGGGGATGCATTATGTCGGTAAAGCTTCCGGCAATGATGGTATTTGGCAGCGCTGGTGCAGTTATTCCAAAGACGGACATGGTGGCAATGCTGAACTGAAAAAGCTGCTGAAGGAAAAAGGATTGGATCATAAGGCTCACTACCAATATTCAATTCTTGAAATTGCCGACACCCATGCATCTGAAATTGACATCATAAAGCGTGAGTCATATTGGATGAAGGTGCTGCTGACCCGGAAGTTTGGATTGAATTAAAAGCAAGAAATGTAACCAAGAGGGAGCAACATGTATCTTGATACAATTACAATTAGTAATTTCAGATCTTTTGATAAGATTGAAATACCTCTCTGTAAAGACCTCACGGTTTTCGTTGGAGAGAATAACGGTGGGAAGAGCAATGCAATAGACGCGATTCGGCTTGTAACAACTCCACTCGGCGGCCGTCGTGAAATATACGCCGAACTGACGGATATTCGTTTTGGTAGTGCCGATGGTAAATTTGAAATTGAAACACTTTTCAGCAACCTGAGTTCATATCAGCAAGGGCGGTTGATTACAGCGGCGACAGACCAAACTCTCGAGTCTGTCAGTTTTGGACTTACATATGACACCAACGCGAATACCTTCCCGACCAGGCCGTCATTATGGGCTGGTAGGTCGAAAGATGCACCGGAACGTGGTTGCCATGAAATGATTCGACACGTATACCTCCCCCCACTAAGGGATGCAAAGCGTGCCCTGGCATCAGGCAACCCCACCCGTATATATGCTTTGCTTAATCATTTTCTTGATAATGATGATCCTGATGAACTCGCAAAGCGGCTAGCGCGAAACTCGACGCACCCTATCCTTGGTAAAGTCGATGATGCCGTCAAGACGGGCCTTTCCTCTTTGACTTCCGGTGTTCGACAGCAAGTTGCTTCACTCGGTTTCGCTAACGATGAGAAGCTCATCGAAATAGCGCGTGATCTTCGGTTCAAGCTCTCTGATCATGGTATTGAACCCGAGGATCTCAGGTACTCGGGCCACGGATATGCTAACCTCCTCTACATGGCAACGATTGCCGTTGAACTCGAGAAGGTGAATAACGCCGATTTAACTCTTTTCCTGGTTGAAGAGCCTGAAGCGCATTTACATCCCCAATTGCAGGCTGCGGTTCTTAGCTTTCTTGAAGAGCAGGCTGAAAAGTCCAAAATCAAGAAGCCCGAAAACAAAGGTCCGGCTGGGCAGATACAGATTATTGTGGCGACTCATTCCCCCAATTTGTCGGCATGGGTCGAAAGCAAGAAGTTGGTCTACTTCAAATCATTCATATCTGAAGGCGCCGATAAAATGCCGACTCCTCGGCGTTCGTCGCGTTGTATCCCTCTGGCAAAGCTAAATCTGACGGATGTCGAGCAAAGAAAGGTAAATCGTTACCTTGATGTCACGAAGTCTGCATTCCTTTTTGGAGGTCGGGCTTTTTTGGTAGAAGGGATCGCGGAAGCGCTGTTGCTGCCAATCATAGCTAAGGCTTTTGTCCTGAAGGATAAGCCAGAAAAGCTCAGACTGTTCCGTTCAGCGGTGTTCGTTCCAATTGATGGCGTTGATTTCGTACCCTACGTCAAACTTCTTCTAAGTCCCTTCAATGATGTCAGAATCTCGGATCGTGTAGTCGTAATGACAGACGGCGATAAGACAAAAGCGGCCGAAGGTAAGGCTAACCCTGGCGATCTCAGAAAGGAAGCACTTGACTCGCTTGCCAAGGACATTGGTGCCTCAGCGTTTCTGGTTGCTATTGCTTGCACTTATTCATTAGAGACCGAATTGGTTACTTCTGGTAATACTGATCTTATGAAGTCGGTCTACCTGGAACTGCATAAAAAGTCCGAGGTGAAATGGGAAGAGGCCGTCGCAAAGACAGGCGATGAACAGGCGACAGCGATTCAGGCGCTTTTTGAAACAACGCGGAAAGGTGATTTTGCGCAAATCCTTGCTGAGAGGATAAACAAGGGCGCAGCATTCGAAGTGCCGAATTATCTTAAAACGGCGATCGAGGCCCTTGTCGAATGAGCGACCAAGTATTCATCGCTACCCTTGAGCAGGATGCAGTCATCCACCATGCTGGTTCTGCTTTCATTACGGCCTGTCCTGGTGCCGGGAAAACCCGGGTGATGGTGGAGCGGGCAAGAAAGCTATTGGGAGACAATTATGATGGTAGCGGGGTTGCGTTCTTGTCGTTCACACACGGGGCCGTGGGTGAGCTAAAAAAACGATTGCAGCGGGGAGCAATCCTTGGTTCGCCAGTTTTCCCGCATTTTATAGGTACTTTCGATAGTTTTATTTGGCAGTTTATAGTCGCACCGTTCGGGATTCCGGGCATAGACGCAAAACCAAGGCTTATTCCTGATAAGGGGAGTCGCACTGTTCAACCTTTCGACAAGGCCCAACCGCTTCCTCTCTCGTGCTTTGATCGCAGCACTGGCAAGATTATCCCCGCCGCCGCAATTCGCTCCGGGTTTGACGTTGGTAAAAAGACCCAGGCCCATATAAAGGCGGCAGAGACGTCCGCTCAAAAAATGTTTGCTCGGTTTCGTGATCGCGGTGAGTTGGATTTCAATGAAGCACGGGATCTTGCATTAATCCGGCTTGCCGATGAGGACTTCTCAGCACTGTTCTCCTCAGTGCTTGCAGCTCGGTTCAGCGAAATAATAGTAGATGAGGCGCAGGACTGTAATTCAGCCGATCTGGCAATCATTACATGGCTCCGCGGCGCCGGTATTCCGACGAAGGTAATTTGCGATCCTCACCAGTCGATATATGAATTTCGCGGCGGTATCACCGATCAGCTTTTTAGCTTTGCTGATTCTTTTGAAAAAAAAGACCAACTTGGTATGAATGGGAATTTTCGATCCAGCGATAACATCTGTAAGGCGATCGTGATGCTCAGGGCCACGGAATCAAGAAATAATGTCGATGAATCGCTTGGCAAATTCAAAGACGAAAAGGGGCACGTCTACATTTTGTCATATGCGGGAACGTCTGTTACTTCGGCGATCGGCAGGAAATTCTCAGAGTTATTGAATAATCTGAATATTGAAATTGCCTGTGCCCCTGTGCTTGTTGCAACTAAAAATAGTGGTTTTAACGCGGTCGGCCAGCCGGTGGTTAAAGCAAAAAAGGACCTGACCTTTCGGGTCGCAGAGGCCGTCAGCGATTTTTATTTTGCATTTGAGTCGCGGGACCAGAAATCTGCGATCGAGGAGATGCATAAGGTCATTCTGGAATTAGAAGGACGTATGATAGGCAAGACTTATCAACAGTGTATTGCAGCATATGACCTGAAACCGGATGAATGGCGGCCGCAAGTGCTGCATCTGCTCAGATCGCTCCGTTACGACTCTGGTGCCTTCGCTAATGCAGATGCGTGGCACGCCAAGGCAAAGGAGCTTCTCGAGCCGTATCTGTCCGCTGGCAGTCCATCGATATCGCAGAAGCTGAAGAGGAACGGAGATATTGCTGATATTCTGGCGCCTGCTCCTGCCGCGAGTCCACCGGCAAAGACAATTCACTCGGTAAAAGGGATGGAATTTCCAGCCGTCTGCGTCGTAACTACCGCTCAAACGCTGAAAGGCATTCTGGATTACCTTGAAACCGGTGAGCCCAAAGAGAAGGCCGAAACAGCTCGTGAACTTTACGTCGCTGCTTCAAGAGCACAGAGACTCTTAGCAATCGGAGCCCCCAAAAGTCAATCTGAACGATTTGCTTCGCACCTTCGAACTCTAGGTGCTGCAGTCACAGTTCTTGGTATTTGACCCCTTTGAAATTTCGATGGGTATAAAGGGGACTCTTTCAGTCGAGCAGGGAGGCCAAGCCATGAACATCAACAATTCCTTCTTTTGGTCTCGGTATTTCAAAGATATCTTCGAACCACAGATTTCATCGATCTTATCTTTACTGGAGGACCGATTGCTGCCGTCTTTTGGCAGTATAGAAGCAGAATCAGATGAGGCATCAAAGGCCGAATGGGAAAGACTTCATACTTTGTCGGGGCCTGAAGATGCAGATATGGGTGCCCTTGCAGAACAGGCGTATGAGGCTGGGATAGCACATTTCAGCATGACGACTGGCCTTCAGCAGGGGCTCCAGAACATGTTCGCCGTCGCGCTACTCCATCTGTTCGAGCAGCAAATGTTTATTTTCCACCGGAGAGAGGTTCTACATCCGTCCGAGGACCGTGATACAAAGCTGATATGTCAAAGAGAGTTCCAAAAGCGACTTATGGGTTATGGTATTATTATTGAGTCTTTTCGCAGTTGGGCTCTTTTAAAAGAACTCCGGCTGGTGGCCAACACGGTCAAGCATGCCGAGGGTGATTCAGCATTCATACTATTCCAGATTCGGCCAGACCTCTTCTCCCCTTCAAACTCGGTTTTTGAGAACACACCATGGCCGAAAGCCTCGGCCCGAGTATTCTCGCCCATCATGGGAGAGGATATCTACATCTCAACTGAGCAGCTCAAAACCTATGCTGCCGCCGTGATTGAGTTCTGGAAAGAGATGTCCGCAGCTTTGGCTCCATCGTAGTCGTTTCCAATTTATAATTTCCGCCTGGTCATGATGCTGCTCTTCGGAAGATGTTCGAGGTCCATCGCCTGTTCATTACTTCAAATCGCTGACAAACCGGGCCCCATACTGCTCCCGGTGGTTTGTTGCTGGCTCCCTCATGTATATATATAATAGTGCCGAACACCGCTTGCTTGTCCGGGAGGTGCCCAGGGGCCCCAGAGCCGCTTTATTAAATGTGCACCCGGATGCGTCTTAAATGACAATTGTCAATAATGAGAGTGAACACGGTAATCGATGGAGGTTCGTACTTGCTGACTGAGGGACCGTTTCTGGCCCTAACTTGACGATCATGGATGCTGCAGGGGCTGCGGTTGAGCCTTTGCAAAACAGCAAGC
>Ga0209123_1002913_pt1 | contig 13639 bp, 13 predicted proteins | sample BarGraIncu00431A_FD_184500 | JGI IMG/M metagenome (GOLD analysis project Ga0209123, IMG submission 184500) | Arctic peat soil microbial communities from Barrow, Alaska, USA - Barrow Graham LP Incubations 004-31A (SPAdes) (version 2) | ecosystem: Environmental > Terrestrial > Soil > Wetlands >...
AAATCAACCACCCTAACAATTTAATTATATAATATATTAATTTGTTTTGCAATATTATTCCGACATTATTCGACTTTTATCAAAAAATGTAATATTACTGTAATAAAGCAAAAACACCTCTTATTTAAAATAAGAAGTGTTTTTACTATTGTTTATTTTATATATAGTTTACGTTTTCATCTAATTTTTCGATTACATCAGCAATATTATCTAAAAGTACAACTTTAATTGTTTTTTCTTTAGCATGTTTATTTTTACGTATAATTTCACATAACTTTTTAAGATTTTTAGAATCTTGTTTAAATAACTCTGCTTTATCTTTATATCTAACAGAAAACATATTAACTAAATTGTATAAATCATAGTTTGATGTAACATCTAATTTAGTATATAAATCTTCCATATCGTATTTTGAAAATACAGGTAAATTTTGATAATCCCCTATTATATCTTTATAGAATTGTTGTATATTACTTGGTAAATTTTTAAATAAATCCAATGCTTTTTTAAGCGACATATCCTCTATTACTTGTCCTTTAATTTTCATATATTGATTTTTTATTTCAGATAAGTCTTTATCTTCTGATTCAATACTTAAATCTTCCGAATCATATTCATTGATATCAGTAAATTTAGAAGCTGATACTTGCATTCCTAATATAAATGATTGTTTTAAATCTGTTATAGATATATCTAAAAGTCCACTTACTGCAAAATATTTATATATAGAGAATAATTGTATATGTTCTTTAAATTCAACTTGTCCAAGTTTTACTTCATCTAATGCTTGTCTAACTAGCATGTTAAATTCGTAGTCAGATATTTTTAAATATTCGCCATTTAAAATTGCATGATATTTTTTACTATTAGCAATCTTAGTAGTATCAATAAAATCTGTTGCTTCTCTCATGTTGTCTTTATATAATTTTTCATCAAAGAATCTAGTTCTTATATATACTTCAACAAATTTAAAGAATTTAAAATTAGATGTATTATTCCAAAAATATTTATTATCAAATTCTCTTAAATAAAATTGACTTTTTTCATTCAATATTTTCGATGTAAATACAACTGAATTATATTCTGAATTATTACCAATCTCTTTTAATTTTTCTTTAGATATATTACCTGCTTTTATTTCAAAAGATACTGCTATTGTAAATGTAATTAAGTTTCTTAAAACGTTTATTGGTGTATCTGGAAAATCTCTGATTATATTATCAAATATCTTTTCAAAATCAGTTAATGAATGTTTTAAAATTCTTAAGTTTCTAGTTTCTGATTTATTAAAAGCAGCTATTATTAATGAAGTATTACGTTTGAAGAAATCAGATAACTTCTCGTTATATGAATATTTCATTATCATACCACTTAATATGTATGAATATTCAGGAATATATTCAAAAGTTTCACCAATTAATTTTTCTTTTATTCTTTCATACGCATTTGCTTTATCAAATATTTCAGCTATTTTTTCTTCTATTAAATTTGCTATAGGAATTGGTGCTTCTTCTTTATCACCTAATTTAAACTTAGATTTTAAAGTAGCTTTTAATTTATTTTCTTTATCTAGTATATATGCTGCAATTAAAGTTTTAAATTCTACATTTGTATTTTTAAATTTAGTTGCAAGTTCTTTCTCATTACATATAACTATTGTTTTTATACCATCATGCTCAACAAAATTATTAATATACCCAAGTATATCAATAACATCTACATTTGCTCTTTCTAAATCATCAAAACATAGTATTTTGTTATCAATAGCAAATAATTTTGAAAAATCAACTTTTTCAGAATTAAATGACATTGTACCAAACATATTAGCCATATCAAGTCCAGTTTTAACATATTCTGGTATTAAATTGCCTTCTCTTGTATCTACAAATTTCTTTAATGTTTTGCTTATCATAGGATTAGTTTCAATAAATATTTTTTTACTAATCTCTTCTAAACTATTTATTCCATACAAAGACATATATATTGTTTTGTAATTTTTGCCGTTAATAGTTATAGACTCTAATCTAGACCTTAACTTGTTATTCCAAAAATACGTCTTGCCACTTCCCCATTCACCGTTTAACATTATTGCATAATCAATATACGGTTTTCTTACATAGTCACATATACATTCTATTAATTCTTCCATTTCATAACCACCCCAAATTATTTATATTTTATCATAAAGATAAAAAATTATCAAACGTTTTTTGAAATTGTTTCTCTTTTTATTAAAAACATTTGTAAAATAGCGAATTTTGTGGTAAAATAATTTCAGAAATGAGGATGAAAATGAATACTGCATATATAATTGTACATGGCTTTGGTGGTAACCCAAAAGATGTATATAGTGTAAGGGATAGTTTATTAATATATGATATTAAAGAAAATAATATGTATCTACCACTTTTATATGGTCATAGCATGGATGAAAGAGGATTTGTTTTTGGAGTTAAATATACAGAAATGGTAGAACATTTAAAAGATTACATATCAAAAGTGTCTGAAAAATATGACGAAATAATTGTTATTGGATATTCTATGGGTGCACTTATATGTATGGGCGTTTCTATGAAAATAAAAATAGATAAATTAATTCTTTTAAATCCACCTATACATATATGGGATTTTGATAGCTTTAGGTTTTGGTTTGATGATGATATTAGAAAAAGAAGATTATTCCATACAAGAACTGTACTTAGATCAATAAAATATAAGGTTATAAGGAACAATTTAGAACTTAGTAGGTTAAGACACTTTATAATAAATAATATAACTAAAATCACTTGTGATACGTATGTAATTCAATCATTACATGATTATGTTGCAAATCCAATGAGTGGAAAGTTTGTATATGATAATATATCATCTATAAAAAAAGGAATTAGCTATTACAAAAGAACTTCACATTTTATACCTGATGAAAAAGATTTAGATATAATAATGGAAGATATATATAATTGGATACAAAAAAAGAACCAGTAGAAAATATTCTACTGGTTTTTTGAAACTATTATTGCAAGTTAAAATCTTTAAATACTATGACATTTGATATAGTAACATTAAAAGGTTTTTCAGACTCCTTTAATGTTATTAATTCTCAATTCTCTCAACAAGATTTTTAATCTAGTTGAAATAAAACTTATCATAATATAAACTGTTAGATTTTAATATACAACAAATTGACTAAGCATTTATGAAAAGATTGAAATTCTTTTAAATCTGTTTAATGTTACTAATTCTCAATTATTTCAACAGGATTTTTAGTCTCAGTTGAAATTAATTTCAATGTAACATAAACTGGTAGGTTTTAATAATGAAATAGATATACATTGTTTAATAATTAATTGTACCTTCATTTGATACAACGTTACTACCATTGATTGATACGCATACTGTTCCATGACTTCCATCTTCAACTGACATACTAACATAGTATATGGTATCAGATATCTTTTTCACTTCGTACTGTACATTTGACTCAATCGTTGCTTCTGCTGCAGAACTTAAAGTTACTGATGCAAATATCTGAGTTGCGCCATCTGTTTTATCAGAAAATTTTATTTGTGACGTAACTTTTGATACTGTTACTTCATCAGCTGGTATTATTACTTCATCAACTGGTGTTGTTACTGTTTCAACTGGTGTCGTTACCGTTTCAACTGGTGTCGTTACTGTTTCAACTGGTGTCGTTACCGTTTCAACTGGTGTCGTTACCGTTTCAACTGGTGTCGTTACTGCTTCTATTACAGAAACAGGAATAATAACACTTGAACTAGGATCATCTTTTAAAGATATTGTTATATAAGTTAATCCAAGTTTAAGTCCTTTAATTGTTACAGTATCCAAGTTTTGATCAACAGATGTTACTTGACAAACACTTGCGTCATTTGAAATAAATTCAAAATCTTCGTTAGTAGAAGGAGCTACAGTTACCTTTATTTGAGCTTCTTCATTCATTTTGATACTATATGAAGAATGCTCTGGTAATATTTCTGTTGCTTTTACACTAACGGTCACTTTAAATGTTTCATTCATTGCAACTGCTATATCTTTAGCAGTTATACCGTGATTTCCACTTTCATTATCCATGATTTCAATCAACTGTTCAATAGAAACACTATTGTCCGGGTAAAACAAATCAGAAATTCCATCCATAAGGCCTATTTGGTATGCATAGGAGATATACTCTTTTGCAGTATGTTGAATTGTATCGTTAAATACAACATTTGCCCTTTGGGTTGTTATTTTCAAATAACTTTCATTTACGTTCGTCAAAAATTTTGCTAATTCAGCTCTTGTCATATATTCTTTAAAATCCAAACGAACGTTACTATCATTTGATAGTCCACCAAGATACTTCAAAACTTTTGCTTCTTCTTGAACACTTGCTACTAGGGAATCTTTATCTACAAAATTATCTAGTGTTTGATTGTTTGCATTAAGTTCTACAGAACCTTGTCTTCTTAAAGAAGCTTGGATAGTGCGGAGTTGAAATAACATTGCTTCACCTTTTGAAACAGATTTAGTAGGATCTTCATACCATTTAAGTCCATATTTATTTGCCAAATCTTTTGATGAGTCAGATACACTAAATTCACTTTGATTAGCTACTGGAACGAAGTTTGATTTTCCTTCATATTTAACAACATCCTCTGTTCCTAACATCAAGTTATTCATATTTGTTAAAACTGAATCAGGAACAACACTAGTACCACCAAAAACAACAAAATTAGGTTTTGTATTAACGTTTTTGAGATAGTTGGCTATTGCTGTGGGTAGTGTAGCTGACGTAGAATCAATTAGTAGAATCGGATCACCACTTTTAGCGGCAAGTGAACTACCAGAAAGAGCGTCAGCAAAACCGTTACCAGTAGCAACATAAATAGTTGTTGGATTAGGTTTAAATGTTTGAGCGATGATAGTATTAGTATCGAATCGATCTTGTCCTGCTAACCGCTCAATACTCGCCTGTGGAACTATACCACTTATTTGTGATTCCACATTTCCAGAAATTACTCCCGTTCCTCCAATTATATATATTTTAGAAGGGGTATTTGCTGATAAAAAGTTTTGCATAACTTCAGGCAATACATTTTTGGCAGTCAATAAAATTGGCCAACCATTATTTGCAGCAAAACTAGAAATACTTAATGCATCTGGAAATGATTCCCCTGAAGCAATCACTACAGTCGAAGGATTATTAACACAATTGGCTATTTGATATGATGTTTCATATCTATCATATCCAGCAAATCTAGCATACTTGAATCCAAGTGAATACAATTTTGTTTCGAATTCTTTGTTGATTATACCCGTACCACCAGTTATATAAACAGTTCCCGTTGCTTCAAGATGCCCAGTTATATAATCAAATGCTGATTGAGATTGTTCAACCGTAGTATCTACCAATAAAATTGGTGCAGATATTCTATGAGCTAATACACTTGCAGATAAAGCATCTGCAAATCCAGTACCAGTAGAAAGTACAATGTTTTGTACTTTACCTTGTTCATAATTTTCTGCAATAATTCCAGAAGTATCATACCTTGTTTGACCAGAAAGTCTAGTACTCGTTTGTGTTGTGTTAGCAAGGCTAATCTCTGGAAATGACAAAACCAAAGTTGAAATAAATACCACCAAAGTTACAATTTTACACAAAATGCTTTTTTTATTGATTTTCATAATGCACACTCCTAGTTGTTTTATTTTTTTATATTTAACATACAAGAAAAACTTATATGTGAAAACGGTTTAATAATCATATACCGATTAAATATATATTATGTTATCTATTATACCATAATATACTACTATTGTCAACGTTTTTTACATTTAAAACATCTTGCAGTTTCATTTTCATAATTTAAAGTTGAATTCACCTAATATTTGAAAATAGAATTTAGTATTTATAGATTTTTATATAAATACTATTATAATATTAAACAGCATTTTTTACAGTAGTCTGTATACAAAAAGAGTTCATAAATTAATATGAACTCTTTTTGTAATATCTATTTTTAATTAAATATCCATGCTTCTTTTTTATTATCGCCAATATATATTGTCAGTGTAAATTGATCTGAATCTTCTAATCTTTCAATTAACCGCATATGCAAATCTTTTGGAGTACCAATATCTGCATGTGGAGAACTTCCATGTTTTTTTGATATAACATATATCACAGAATACATAGTTTCCTCATTTAGTAAAACAAATGGTTTTACTAAACCATCTCTCCATTCTCTAATATCTGAATTACCTCTGAAAACAATTGTTAAAATACTATTTGAATTAATTGATTTTATTACATGATATTTCATTATGCTCTCCTCCTTATTAAATTCAGAAATTAATTTAAATTGCAATAAAATTATATCATACTAACATGTTTATGTCAACTATTTTCCATATGTAGTCTTTTAAACTAGTATTTTTATTATACATATCATTACATATATAACTAAAAGAGCCCATAAATTATGAACTATACCCCTTAAAGTAGACATCTAATAAAAAGAGATGTATAATACTTTAAGGGGGTATTTTTATGTCAAAGAAGTTTACTACATATTCAAAAGACTTTAAAATTATGGTAGTTGAAGACTATTTATCTGGCAAATCGCGGTGGAACAAAGAAAATTGCTAATAAATATAATGTTCCAAATGGATATACAATAAGTCGTTGGACTAGAAAATATAAAGAATTTGGTATAGATTCGCTTGAAGAAAATCGTGGTAAGTTTACAGGTATAAATAAAGGTAGACCTAGAAAAACAAATATTTCTAATGAAGATAAAATATTAAGGCTAGAAGCTGAAAATCATTATCTTAGAAAAATACTTGAACAAAGAGAAAATATATTAAAAAAAAAGAAATAATTGTAGAACTTTCTAAAAAATATCCTATCAAAATACTTTTGAGTATCTCTAAAATTAAACATTCTACTTATTATTCTTGGTTAAGAAGAAGAGATATTAAAACTTCTAAAAAATTAGAAGATGAATATATAATTGAAAAAATCAAGTTGCTTTATGAAAAACACAAAGGTAGATATGGAGTATATAGAATGACACATGCATTGGAACAAGATTATTTAATAAAATGTAATCACAAACGTATATAGATTGATGAAAGAAAACAAATTATTAGCTGTAATAAAGGCTAAAAAGAAGTATATTATTTGTGGAACTCCTCATCCAAAACGTAATGTATTAAAGAGAAATTTTAATACAAGTTGTCCTTTAGATAAAGTTGCTACTGATGTTACAGAAATAAAACACGGAGGTAAAAAAATATATATTTCTCCAATAAAAGATTTACATACTCGTGTAATAGAAACTTTTGAAATAGATTATCATCAATCATTAAATTTAGCAATTAATATGATCAATAAATTCAAAGATAATAGTATTAAAGAAGGAACAATATTTCATTCAGACCAAGGTGCTTTATATAATAGTTTAGCATTCCAAAAAATATTAGAAGAAAATAACTTTATACAAAGTATGTCTAGAAAAGGTACACCTATAGATAATTCACCTATGGAAAGTTTTTTTGGTACATTAAAGAGTGAATTATTATATAATCCTTTGATTGATATAAAAAATTTGGATGTTAAGATTGAAATAGAAAAATATATATGGTATTATAATAATGAAAGAATACAAAAATCATTAGGTTATCTAACACCTATGCAATTTAAGCAAAATGAGTTAGAAAAAGAGAAAGTATTGCAAAATTAATTACAATACTTTCCATACCTCTTTTTTTATTCTGTCCACTTTTTGGGGAACAGTTCATTAATATGAACTCTTTTTTATAACTATTGTATACTGAAAAACCACTGCTCTTTTTTCATATCTTTATTAATAATTGTAATCATAAATTGTAGTGAATTATCAAGTTTTTCAAGAAACCGTTTATATAAATTTTGTGGAGTACCTTTAGTTGCATATCCTAAAATATCAGAATGTGTAAATATAGCATATACAGCCGTATAAATAGTTTTATCGTCTAGTAGTTCAAATGGTTTTATAAAATTATTTCTCCATTCATTTACATCTGAGTTTCCTTTATAAACAATTGTCGTGACATGGTTACAACAATTAAGGGGTTTAATTACATAATATTTCATTGTACTCTCCTCCTTATTAAATTCAGAAATCATTTTAAAAACGTATGGAAATTATATCACGCCAGTATGTTTATGTCAACTGTTTTTTATATATGCAGTATTTTAAACTAAATTTTCTTTTGGTTTTTCAATATATATAAGAAATAGTTAATATTTATAATTAAAAAATTTAACTTATTGAAATTAATAATACAAAAAAGAGTTCATAATTTATGAACTCTTTTTAAAACATCTATTTTATTAAAAACAACCAACATTCTTTTTTATTGTTTTTATCTTTAATTGTAAACATAAATTGCTGTGAATCCTGAAGTCTTTCATACAACCATTCTTGCAACATTGGTGGAGTACCTATATATTTGTATTTGAAAGTTTTAAACCTTCTTAATACAACATATTCCACCGAATAGATATCTTCTTTATTTAGTAAAATTAATGGTTTACAAAATCCATCTTTCCATTCTTTTGTATTTGAATTACCTTTAAAAACAATTGTTAAAACATGTTTAAAATAAATTGATGTGATTATATAATATCTCATTATGCATTCCTCCTTATTAAATTCGGAAATTAACTGACAATATACAATAATTATTATACCACATCAGTTTACTTGTGTCAAATATTACCAATTATAACTACATATATTTACTTTTTTTGCTTTTTCTTTTTTGATTTTGAAATATTTTTAACAGGAATGATTATTTTTACATTTTTAACAATTGTATTAGTCCTAGTTTTTGCCTCTTTATAGTCATCATAATTTCCCAGATAACTTTTTAGTTTTTTACCTGAAATTTCTATAACTCTCTTTGAAAGTTTATTAATAAAATATCTATCATGAGATATAAATAAAAGAGTTCCTTTATACTCTTGTAATGCTTCTTCTAAAACTTCTCTAGTATCAATATCAATATGGTTAGTAGGCTCATCCAATATTAAAATGTTTGTATCTTGTTGCATTAGTGAAGCGAGTTTAAGTCTAACTTTTTCTCCACCTGATAAAGCACTTACACGTTTAAAAACATTTTCACCTCTAAACATGAATTTAGCTAGTGTTCCTCTTAGCTCTGTTTCAGTTCCACTAAAACATTTTCTAAATGTATCTAGTATAGTAGCATTTTCATCTTCAAAATATATCTCTTGTGGTATATAACCAATCTTTACATTACTACCAATTTTTATAGTACCTGCTGTCTGCTGTAAAGAGCCAAGTATTATACCTATTAAAGTAGATTTACCAGAACCATTGTTACCAACAAGTGAAACCTTTTCACCATAATACAATTCAAGATTTGCATCATTAAATATTTGTTTATCACCTAATACTATTCCAAGGTTTAAAACTTTAAGTACATCCTTACCAGATCTATCATTCATAGCAAAATTGAGTGGTAATTTTGTATTATCATTTTTTGGTCTATCTACTACTTCTAATTTATCTAATCTTTTTTCTATACTTTTTGCTCTTTTAAAAAACAATTCATTATTTCCTATAGTTCCAAAATCTCTAAGTCTCTTTATAGATTCCTTCATAGCAATAATTTGTTTTTGCTGGGTTTTGTATATTTCGAATTGTGATAAAGTCCTTCTTTCATCTTCCTCTAAAAAGTAAGTATAATTTCCTGAATATATAATACCTTTGCCTTCATCTAATAGCAAAGTTTTTGTAGCAACTTTATCTAAAAAATATCTATCATGAGATATTATAACAACAGTTCCTTTATATGATTTTAAGAACCCTTCAAACCACTCTAATGTTTGAATATCTAAATGATTAGTTGGTTCGTCTAAAAGTAATATATCAGGGGTACTTAGTAAAATAGATGTTAAATTTATTACTGTCTTCTCTCCACCACTTAAACTATTGTATTTTTGAACCAGCATTTCATCAGAAATTTTAAACTCAACACATATTTTTGAGAATTTTTCTGTTAACTCATAACCACCTTTGAATATAAACTTTTCTTGTAACCTACTATACTCATTCATTATTGAATTTAAATTATTTGCATATGTTTCATCTGACATTTTAAGTTCAAGTGTATTCAACTTTATTTGTAAATCCATTATTTCTTTTATACCTAAATTTAAAATATCTTTTACAGTAACATCATCAGAAACTTTTTTGGGAATTTGCTCTAAAAATCCAATTGTAGCACCATTTCTAGTAAATACCTTACCACTATCTACGTTTTCGCCGCCATAAATAATTTTAAGCAAACTAGATTTTCCACAACCATTTTTACCTACGATTGCCATTACATCTCCAGTGTTTACTTCAACTGTTACCCCATCTAATATATTTTTAAAGCCGTAATTTTTTTTAATGTTATTTAATCCAATTTCAATCATTATGTATATCTCCTTAATCATAGGTTTAATTCACTGTGTCATGTTTTAAATTTTCTTTAATATTTGATGTTTCAAACCAGTTTTTCTATTATTTTCCTCGATATTTTCTACCATGAAGTTTATAATACTTCTATTACCAATAAGTATTAACATTTTCTTTGCACGTGTCATTGCAGTATATAATAAATTACGAGTAAATAACTTAGGATAACCACTATATAAAGGGATTATAACATAGTTGTACTCACTACCTTGACTCTTATGTATTGTAACAGCATATGCATGTTCTAACTCATCTAATTCATCAAACTTGTAATCAACTTTTTTGTCATCATCAAATATTATAACCATATACTCTAATAAATTATCAATATGACTTATATATCCTATATCACCGTTATATATTCCTGTACCCCTTGTATCATTTTGTGTATACTCTTTATCATAATTATTAATTATTTGCATAACTTTATCATCTTCTCTAAAAGTTTTTCCTCTATGTTCTTTTGAATGTTTTTTACTACTTTTAGGATTTAAAATATTTTGCATTGTTTTATTTAAAGCATATGTACCAAGATCATTTTTCTTAGTTGGAGTTAAAACTTGTAAATCAGTCATTATATTCATATCAGCAAAATTAGATAATCTGTATGCTATAAGTGAAGATAATTCACTTACTGTTTCTTCAATGCTATTAGTCTTTAAGAAAAACAAATCTGTATCTTTAGACTTAAATTCAGGAAATTCTCCTCTATTTACTTTATGTGCATTCATGATTATATCACTTTTACTACTTTGTCTGTAAATCTCTCTTAAAAATACTGTTGGTACCATTTCTGAATCTATTATATCTTTAAGTATACTACCTGGTCCAACTGAAGGAAGTTGATTTACATCTCCTACTAAAATAATTTTTGTTGAAGTTTTCATAGCTTTAAGTAAATTATTCATCATCAAAGTATCAATCATTGATGCTTCATCAACAATTATTACATCAGCTTCTATATTTTTAACTTTGAAATTTAAAAACAAATCTAAATCTCTATCATCTAATTTAGTTATCTCTAATAATCTATGAAGTGTCTTTGCCTCTTTACCAGTAGTTTCAGTAATACGTTTAGCAGCACGTCCTGTAGGAGCAGCAAGTACATAGCTCTTTTTCATATCTGATAATATATCGATGATACACTTTATAATGGTTGTTTTACCTGTTCCTGGTCCTCCAGTTATAACTGATATGGAATTATTTAAACAAGTAGAAATTGCTGTCATCTGTTCTTCAGATAATATCAAATCATGTTTTTGACTTACTATTTCTATTTCTTTTTTAAAATTTTTTTCAGCACTGAATTGATTTGCATGAGCAATTATAGTATCTGCTATATTTCTCTCAGCTAAATAGTATGTACTAATAAAGACATAATTAACTTCATCTATAGTTTGTATATATATTTTCTCATTCATTTTCAAACTAATCAATCCATGTTCGATAACACTATCTGTGGTACCTAAAGCATCAGCAGAATGTTCAATTAACTTATCCTCTTCAATACATGTATGACCAAACTCTGTTACTTCGGATAATGAATGCAATATACCAGAGTTAATTCTTGAAGGATTATCATGACTAATACCTTGACTTAAACCAATCTTGTCTATAGTTTTGAAATCCAATGTTTTAACAAACGAAAGTAAACTATATGGATCTTCTTTAACTATTGATATAGTATCAGCCCTTAAAGACTCATATATTTTGTTTGCAACTAAAACAGAAATTCCAAACTTTGATAGATACTCTACAGTATTCCATTTTTCCCATTCATTTAAAAAAAAATCACGTAAATCCGCTATTTTTTCTTCATTTAAACCAGAAACTTCTGATAGTCTATCTGAATGCATACGTATTACTGTAACTGTTTCATCTTCAAACATATTAACAATATTAGTTGCAGTTTTTTTACCTATGCCTTTTATATTATCCGCTATATATTGTACCAAAGCTGTCCTATCTTTAGGCATTACTTTAGTACATGTAGAAAACTTAAATTGATCTCCGTATGAATTATGAGTATCATATGAACCTTCTAATTCAATCATGTCTCCTACTTCAATTTCACTTGTTTCACCAACTGCAGTTATACTATCTGCGTCAGTTTTAATAACAAGTACCGTATAACCGTTACTTGCATTATGAAATATTCTTGCTACAACCTTACCTGTCATCTTCATATTCTTCACCTTACTATATTATATATTATTTACACCACTTTATCAAGTCAAAGTATGAAAAAGAAACAAAGAATAACTTAAAACAAGAAATGAATAAATAATTAAAATCTGCATATTATTATATTGAGAGACAAGAAAACAATTTAAATTTAACTATTTTAAATTATTTTCTCAAAAAGGGTTGACATTTACTTGCTTTTGTATTATACTTAATACATAACGTATCGCGGGGTAGAGCAGCTGGCAGCTCGTCGGGCTCATAACCCGAAGGTCACAGGTTCAAGTCCTGTCCCCGCAACCATATATAAGAAGCGAGTTTTAGAGTTTTTACTCTACTCGCTTTTTTTGTTTTTTATCTTATAAAGTGCCGAATTGGTGCCATTATTTTTAAATATCACTTTTTTATTTTGTTTTTGTTTATAGTAATTCCCTAATCATATATGAAATCGTTGAACCTTTATTAATTAAAAAATCCAATATTGTTAATACCTTTTTTCTAATACTTATATCTTTTTTTATAATTTCTCTTTTTTCATCGATATATATACCTATATATCTTTCCATATAATATACTGTATTAATTACTAATTCTTTTTCATTTAATTTTTCGTTTCTTTTTATTATTTCATAAATCCAGTCAAGTCCTTCTTTTTTAAAACAACTTCCGTATATCATTAAGTATCTTTGAAATTGAGTACAGTACATTGATATTATGTCCAATCTCAACACAAACTTTCTTAAAAAATTCACTATTTTCCTGAGTTAATGAACTCCATTCTTTTATGTCTTTTACCCACATATTTGAAGCCAAAAGTAAAGATATTATTATTTCATCCATCTGGTAATCAATTATATCTTCTTTAAGGTATCTATCTTTATTATCTAAGCATTCTTTTTTTATTATATTATATAGTTTTT
>Ga0209123_1002915_pt1 | contig 13629 bp, 12 predicted proteins | sample BarGraIncu00431A_FD_184500 | JGI IMG/M metagenome (GOLD analysis project Ga0209123, IMG submission 184500) | Arctic peat soil microbial communities from Barrow, Alaska, USA - Barrow Graham LP Incubations 004-31A (SPAdes) (version 2) | ecosystem: Environmental > Terrestrial > Soil > Wetlands >...
AGGTTTAAGGAGAAATAATATAAGAATTCTATAATATAGAATAGTCATTACATATTCAAAAGGTTCCAAATTTTTTACGCTTCCTAAATATTATTTTAAAAAGCAAATGTCGTGAAAGCTCAATTTCATGACATTTGTTAAATCATTCATTAACATAGTATTAAGATAAGCCTAATTATACAATTCGACACGTTATGTTAAATTAATATTATTTATTAGGATTAAAATCAATGGTTTATTAAAACAAAGCCAGTATTTTCAATGGTTATAAGGTTTTAGTCCAGTTATACAGAATATCCCTTATGTTAAACTCATCCACTAGTAAACCCATATTTAATAATATGGGTTTACTAGTGTCGACATATAAGAAAATTGCAAATTAACTTTTTAAAATAACTTGGGCTTTTACCTGGTTTATTCTATCAATTTTTTTAGTGAAATTTGAAAACATACTATTAGCTAGGTGGTTTTAGAAAAATAAATTAATCCTATCGTAGCCATTGTGCCTACCACTAAACATTTGCTGTTTGACCATCTGAAAAATTGTTTACATAATTAGTAAATTGAAAGTGTGAATTAAATTGTTTATATTTGGTACTATCAAATAACTTTATCTCTCAAAAGATGAACGCCCCTCAAGTGCCATTTGAAGTATTAACATTGCCAATTCTTTGGGAGATTTTTTCGTTCCGTCTTTTAACCATTTTTGAATAATTCCAAGGCTACCGCTTGCATAAAAATTAAATATATATTCTGTATCCTCTTTGCATAACCGACTATTTTCTGATAATGTTGTGAGTTTTTGAATACCCAGAATTTTAATTAATTCCTGTTGAAACTCAATATCCCTGTCTGAATTAAGCAAAAGATTAAACAGTTCTGCATTTTCCTTTATGTATTCCAAGACCTTTACAATCATTTCGGTGGGCACTTCTTTTAGATTTTTGTCGTAGTTGCTAAGATAGTGACTAATTTCATCAATAACTTCTTTTTGAATTTGATGAAGCAAATCATATTGATCTAAATAATGGTTGTAAAAAGTTGTACGGTTAATGTCGGCGTCTTCACAAATTCCTTTGATGGTGATTTTTGAAATAGGCATTTGCTTTAACAATTTAATAAAGCTTTCTTTAATAACCATTTTTGTGTATTTTACTCGTCTATCGGTTTTCTTTGTTTCCATATGTATTCTCCCTCCAAAAAAAATTTAACATACCCCGCTATTTTCTAAACATTTTTTGGTCTTGTGTTGGCAAACTTACATTCGTTAAAAATCTGCTTATTGTTAATTCAATATAAGCATAGTATATTATACACATGTTAAATAATCAACACAATATTAGTTATCTTTAGGAGGTATTATGAAAAATCTAACAACTAAAAAAAGAAGCATAATATTCATAGCCATTATGCTCGGTGTTTTACTGTCAGCACTCGACATCACCATTGTTTCAACATCAATGATGGGAATAGTGAAAGACTTAAACGGCTTCGATTTATATGCTTGGCCATTTACAGCTTATTTGATGACAACTGCAATCTGTATGCCGATTTTTGGAAAGTTAGCCGACAAATTTGGTCACAAGCCCATATACATTTTGGGTATCGTTGTGTTTGTTGCAGGTTCTTGCCTTTGTGGAATGTCTCAAAATATGATGCAATTAATTATCTTTAGAGGTATTCAAGGCATCGGCGGTGCAATATTAACATCAAATTCACTTTCCATTATCGGTGTAATGTTCGAGCCAAAGCTTCGCGCAAAATATATCGGTTTACTCGGTGCTGCAGGTGCTGTTGCAAGCATTGTTGGACCAATTCTTGGCGGATATATTACAGACAATTACTCTTGGAGATGGATTTTCTACATCAACGTGCCTATCGGTGTTATTGCTATCATTGCTATATTGATTGCTTTGCCAAAAGAAAAACCTGATCAAACCTCAAAGAAAATTGATATTCTCGGCACAACAACTTTTACTGTTGGTCTTGCTCCTATGCTGCTTGCATTAACTTGGGCAGGGAACAAATATGATTGGGGCTCACCTCAAATAGTTTCTATGATTACCTTTTCGGTAGTTTGCTTGATTTTGTTTGTTTTCATCGAAAAGCACGCAAGTGACCCTATTATGCCGTTGTCACTTTTCAAAAAATCCGATTTTAACATTTCAGCAATCGAAATGTTTCTTCTCAACGCTATTATGATTGGAACAATGCATTTCTACCAATGTTCCTGCAAGCAGTTGTCGGTGAAACAGCAAGTCATACAGGGACACTTTTAATTCCTTTTATGATAAGTACCATTGTCGGTAGCATTGTCAGCGGTATGTTAGTTTCAAAAATCGGAAAATATAAATTGCAAATTATTATTGGCTTTATCATTTTAACTATATCTACTTTTTTGTTTGCAACAATGGGAGTGGCTACAGGGAAAAATATTGTAATAATTTATATGGTGATTGCAGGTATTGGCACAGGAACAACAATGCCATTATTTAATACCATAGCTCAAAACGCTTTTAATGAAAGCCAGATGGGAGTTGTAACCTCAGGTGTGCAATTTTTCAAAACATTAGGTTCGACGTTTTCCACTGCGGTTCTTGGCACAATACTAACCAAAACACTAACAGATAAGTTGGCAACACTTAATACAGGCAATCTTCCCGGCCAAGTTGCAAGTTCGCTCAAAAATCCGCAGATTTTATCAAACCCATTAGCGCTTACTGATATAGCTACCAAGCTTCCCAAGGCGTTATTAGTCGATTTTCAAAACGCTGTGGTCCAAATGAAACAAATGCTTTGTGATTCAGTCGGTCTTATCTTCACTATTTGTATTGGACTTTCAGTTGCAGCATTAATAATTGCTTTATTCATAAAAGAAAAACCTTTTGTGAAAAGCCAAGAAAAATAAAAATTGTAGCCGATGAGTAGTAAATGCCCGATCATTGAGATGATCTAATGTAAATCTTTGAAACATATATGAGTATGTGTTGCAAATGTTACATGTATCGTAAGTATCGAATGTATAATACGCCTAAACAGTCATGTTTGAATAATTAAAAATATATTGTTAAGGGGGTGACTAAAGTTATACCAATCGTAATTACAATCAATCATCAAATTATCGAGCTCACTGCTCAGAAACTAAACATATCATCCGAAAATGTAACTTTTACCATGGAAGATAGACGAGGTAGATCAGATAGTGTAAAAGTATTTGTTAATTTCATGTACCAAAATATTCATAAAAATCTTGAGGAAAATCTTCAAAAGATTTTCAACAAAGGCACTTCCGAAGATCTTGCTAAAATAGTTGATGGCTTATATACACTGAAGAAGCTCCTGTCTAATTAAATAATATTAGAAAGAAAAACACTTATAATTTATCATAGATTTAAGGTGCTAATCATAAAAAAAAGGATGGATAAAAATGAAAAAAGCGTTATTTATAAATATATTCGGTCATGGACACATTAACCCTACTATAGGTCTAGTTAAAGAATTAATTAATAGGGGAGAACAAGTTACTTATATTGCTATTGAAAAATTTAGAGAAACAATAGAGAAGACAGGAGCTGAATTTAAAGGCTGTAGTTTACCAATATCCATTAATGGACACTCAGATTCCCAAAATAGTAAGCCTCCGATGGAAGTATTAAAAAAAACGATTGAAGAAATAATTGAATATGTATTTAATTCAAAAGAAAAATTTGATTATATTTTTTATGATTCAGCTTTTATTATAGGAAGTGAAGTGGGAAGAATATTAGAAATACCCACAATTTGTTCTATTACTACTTTTGCAACGAACGAAAAAACAAATTTTTGTTCATCGGTATTTAAGCAATTTGAACCTGAAATACAGCAATTTGTAAATAGCCCCGAGTATATAACCTTAGTTGGAAATTTGCAAAAAAAATATGATATAAAAGTTCCTAGTATAGTTACTGTAGTTGCAGGAACCGGTAAAATTAATATTGTATATACTTCTAAGTATTTTCAACTTTATGGTGAAAGTTTTGATGAAAGCTATAAGTTTATTGGCCCATCAATATCAGATAGAAAGGAAGAAATGAATTTTTCTTTAGAAACTAATGATAAGAAGAAGGTTATTTATATATCTTTAGGTACTATATTTAATAGTTCTATTGAGTTTTATGAAAATTGCTTTAAAGCTTTTGGTAACATGGTTGCAAATATTATTATGTCTGTAGGTAAAGACACAGATATTAATAAATTTAGCGTTATTCCATCAAATTTTATTGTTCGTAATTCTGTACCTCAACTTGAAGTTTTAAAACATACAGATGTGTTTATTACCCATGGTGGCATGAACAGTACAAATGAAGGTCTGTATTATGATGTTCCATTGATCGTTATTCCTCAATTCGGTGATCAGCCTGCCGTAGCTAATAGAGTTGCAGAACTCGGTGCAGGTATTGTTATTGAAAAAGATAAGGTTACTCCTGAGGTATTAAAGCAAGCAGTAGTTACAATTCTTTCAGATAACAAATTTAGAATAAACAGTGAAAAAATTGGGAAATCATTCAGAGAAGCAGGAGGGTATAAAAAGGGTGTTGATGAAATACTTAATTTAATTGACTTGATATGAAGAGGTAGCTTTTGACAATGAAAAATAAAATTTTCATAGCAAAGCATTGGATGTTCATCCTTTTAAAAATATCTTTTTTGACAGTAAAGAGGATGCCATTCCTATGAAATGTATTTTATATTCCTACGTCGTAGCAATAGGTAAATAAAACACTTAGATTTAGGGGTCTTGTCAACATAAGTCTAAATCACACCAGTAGGAACTTTAAAATTTCTTAAAATAAAAATATATGCGTATCTTAATACATTTTTATAAATATTTCAATATGCGCATATATACTCTGTCTTATGTCTCTAAAGAATTTTAAATTAAGGGAGGTGTGCGCCCCCATTATTGAATACAATGTAATCAACCTACTTGCTCTTAAAGCTGAACTTCCATTAAAGATAATTTCACTTTTATTTACAATTTTAAATGATATAACTCCCTTTAAAAAAGATGAAAATGAAATGTTTGAAAAAGTAATATATGCAGGAAAATTTGAATAGATAAATATACTAATTGCCACCTAAACTGTATAGAAGGTGTTTGTTTAAAGTAGAACTTTAACGTAATATAATATATAGAGATTGTTTTGGAGGTGCTTCATGAAAAATAATAAACTATGGTACAAAGAACCCGCTGATAAATGGACAAAGGCATTACCTATAGGTAATGGTAGATTAGGAGCAGTAGTTTTTGGTGGTGTTTGTAGGGAAATAATTCAGTTAAATGAAGATAGCTTCTGGTCGGGTTATCCTGAAAAGTGGTATAACCACAATGCAGTAGAATATTTAAATCAAGTAAGAGAAAAAATGAAACAAGGTAAAATATCGGAGGCTCAAAGGCTAGTTGAAGAAAACATGGTAGGCAAATGGACTCAGTCTTATCTACCACTTGGTGAGTTAGAAATAAACTTTATGGAAAAAGGGAAAGTCGAAAATTATTCAAGAGAGCTTAATTTGGAAACAGCTGTAATTAGTAGTGAATATTCAGAAGAAGGACAGCAATGGAAAAGGGAAGCATTTATTTCGCCTGTTGACGATGTATTGATTTACAAAATTTTAAGCAATGATAACATCAGCTTTAATATTAAATTATGTAGTCAAATAATATCAAAAACCAGTGCTAAAGATGATATTTTTATATTAAAAGGGGTAGCACCTGGCTTTGTAGCTCCACATTATATAAGCACGGACAATCCAGTAATTTATGGTAATACTCCTGAAAAAATGGGAATGAGATTTTGTGTTTTAGTTAAAGTTAAGGTAAGTGGTGGAGAAGTATCAGTCACAAAAAAAGGTATAGAAGTTAAAAATACAAAAGATGCAGTAATTTATATAACCGCCACTACGAGCTTCAATGGCCGTGATAAACATCCTTATACTGATGGTAAAGATGAGATGCTTGTAGCCACTGATATTCTAAACCGTGCATATAATAAAGAATTTGAAGAAGCTAAAAATCATCATATAAACGGGCATAAAAGATTGTTCAATAATCTTGATTTTTATTTACAAGATGATGACAAAACAAGTATTCCAACAGATGAAAGATTAATATTAAACAGACAAACAAATTCTGACTTAGGACTTATTCCACTTCTGATGCAATATGGAAGATATTTGCTCATTTCAAGTTCAAGAAAAGGGACACAGCCGGCAAATCTTCAAGGTATTTGGAATAAAGAAATGCGTGGATACTGGAGTTGTAATTTTACAACAAATATAAATGTTGAAATGAATTATTGGCCAGTAGAAGTTTGTAACCTCTCAGAATGTCATCTGCCACTTATCGAATTAATTAAGGATACAGCTATTAATGGCGAAAAGGTTGCTAAAATACATTATAATTGTCATGGATGGGTGGCACACCATAATCTAGATATTTGGGCGGCAGCGCTTCCAGCAGGAAAAGATGGCCATGGATCAGAAGGCTGCGCCAGTAGCTTGTTTTGGCCAATGGGAGGCGTTTGGTTGTCTCATCATTTATGGGAGCATTATGAATTTACTATGGATAAAGAGTATTTGAAGAATACTGCTTATCCTATAATGAAAAAAGCAGCAGAGTTTTGTCTTGACTGGCTTGTGGAAACCTCTGATAAAAGGTTAGTTACAATGCCTTCAACCTCACCAGAAAACAGCTATATAAATGAGCAGGGGGAACAATGTACTATAGACATTGCATCTACCTGTGATATGAACAGCATATATGACTTGTTTACAAATTGCATCAATGCTATTTCATGTCTTAATGATGATATAAAATTCAAAGAAAAACTAAGAATAAGTGTAGACAAGTTAGTACCTTTGCATGTAGGAAGGTACGGAGAATTAGCAGAATGGTCAAAGAATTTTAAAGAGGTTGATCCTGGTCACAGACATGTTTCACATTTATATGGCGTATACCCTGGTTCCAGGATAACTGAAGAAAATAATTCTGAATTTATGAATCCTTGCAGAAAATCAGTTCAAAGACGAGTTGAAAATAGCGGAGGAGGTACCGGTTGGTCACTTGCCTGGTTAATTTGTCTTAATGCAAGACTAAAACAGGCTGAAATAGGGATGAGCCAGATAAATAGATGGATTAACACAGCTGTTTATGATAACCTTTTTGATTTACACCCTCCGTTATCAGAAACCGAAGCAGAAGTGTTTCAAATTGATGGTAACTTTGGATTTTCTGCTGGAATAGCAGAAATGTTAATCCAAAGCCATAATGGATATATCGAGATTTTACCTTCAATACCCAGCTCATGGTCCACAGGTTATGTAAAAGGGTTGAAAGCTAGAGGAGCATTTGAAGTTGATATTGAATGGGATAAAGGCGAACTTGTCGAGGTTAAGATAAAATCGTATATAGAAAGATTTTGCACTATAAAATACAAAGGGCAAACTGTAGCTGTTAATATTGACAGCAAAGGAATTTATATTTTAGATTCTAATTTACATAAAAAATGATTGTTGTTAAAAGAATAACATCTATATCTGTACAAAGCGTTAGGCACGTTTCGCTTCCACCATTTTTTAAGCAAATACAAGGTTTATAAGAAATTTTTAGATGTAAAAATGAAGGCTATATCAGTTCTAATAACTGGTATAGCCTTTTTATGACGTTCATTTACTATTATGTAATCGGAGATATAATTTTATACATGAGTTTGTTAACCAACTGCGCAATTTCTTCCGGCGACTCCCTTTCTTCCTTGTTAATCCACTTTTGAATAATAGCATATCCTCCAAGATACATAAAAGTATGGATGTATTCAGTTTCTGCATTTGTATATTCTAGTAGAGATATTTTTTCCATACGCGCCTTTATGATAGGGAGGTTAAACAGCTTTTCACCAAATTTTCTGTCTGTTGTAGAGTTCATCAGAAGTTGATATTTTTTATGCTCCTGCTCAAAATAGATAAGTATTCCAGTCAGACCGTCTGCATTTTTCTGGTAGTCTGTGTTTAAAAGCATTTCCAGTTCCCTAAAAATATCAGCTTCGATATCATCGAGTAAATCATATTGGCTTCCATAATATTTATAAAAAGTTGTTCGGTTAATTTGTGCCCGCTCACAGATTTCGTAGATTTTTATTTTTCCAATTATGTGATCCGAAAGCAAATCAATCAAGGCATCTTTAAGCATCTTTTTACTCAAGCGAATACGCTGATTTTCCATATCTAATTTCTCCTCTCTAAACTAATACAAATAATATGTTCTTAAATCAACATTTATTTCATAATTGTTGATTTAAGAACATTGCTAAATAAACAGTATGTTGTTCTTGCACCTTACTTAAAATTATAATACATATAGTAGATAGCAGTCAAATAGTATTCATTAATTGCCACTAAAAATCTACAAAATTATTTTAATCGCTGGGGAGGTAAAATCATATTATGCTGAAACTTAATAAAATCGAAAATGTTTATCCTGCCAATGAAGGAATGCCTAATACTTTACAAGGAGTTGTCTCAATATGAAGAAAACAGCTGATTTTTTAGTTGAAAGACGCTATATTGTACTGATATCAATGATTATCATAACAGTTGTATGTGCGCTATTAATTAATAAAGTAACAGTCAATACCGACATGTCAAAATATTTGCCTACCAAATCAAGCATGAAAGCCGGTCTTGGCATAATGAATAAGGAGTTCCCGACAGAAAAAGTTTCAGGTGATATACGTGTCATGTTCAATAGGCTGAATGACTCACAAAAGACTAAGGTTCTTGAAAAGCTTAAAGCAATCAAGTATGTTGATAACGTAGGCTTTAAAGCAGGAAGTTCAGATTACAATAAGGGTGAGCGTACTCTTTATATTGTAAATTTCAAGTATGGTTATAGCTCCAGTGAGGCAGTTGCGGTTGAGAACTCAATATCAACCGGTTTCCAGGAATATGATATGGTTTATCATATTGGCAATAAGAAGTCAAACCTGTCACCATTTATTATTTTCTTAGCTTTAGCAATCTTAACGATAATTCTATTACTCATGTGTCATTCCTGGCTAGAACCAATCTTGCTTCTTGTAGCGATTGGTTTAGCCATTGTAATTAACATGGGTACCAATGTATTTCTTGGATCAATTTCAGAAAGTACAAAATCGATTTCTGCGATTCTGCAGCTTGTTCTCTCAATGGATTATGCAATGGTGTTACTCAACCGCTATCGCCAGGAGCTTGCATTGAACAGCAATGCAAAAGTCGCTATGAAAATCGCTCTAGCCAAGGCCTTCCATGCAATAGTAAGTAGCGCCCTGGCAACAATGGTTGGTCTAATGACGCTTTGTTTCATGAGTTTTAAAATCGGTATGGATTTAGGCCTTGTACTGTCAAAAGGAGTTTTCTTCAGCATGATATGCATTATAACCGTTTTACCAACATTGCTTGTCATGTTCGATAAGGGTGTTAAAAAAACATCCAAGAAAGTACTTCCACTCAAGGTGGATGCCATCAGCAAATTCAGTAATAAGTTCCGCTTTTTTATTACAGGAGTATTTGTCATTATTTTTGTATTCGTATTCTTGTTAAGCAAAAATACGAAAATAGCATATGTGCTTTCAGGCGCAGACCCCACAGAGCAATATTTTGCTAAGGACAGTCAAGTAGTTATTCTTTACAAAAACAGTGATGAAACTGCAGCCGCTAAGCTGGTAGATAAGTACAGTAGCAATCCAAATGTAAAGGGGATAAATAGTTATTCTTCAACGCTTGGTAAGTCATATACCGCTAAAGAACTGTCGGGTATTCTTGCTCAAAGCAGTGGAAGTGGTCTGAAGATCGACCCCTCAATGCTGAAAATCATCTATTACGACTATTATAAAGGTGATAAATCTGGATCTGTTTAGCCAACTTAACAATAGCATTCTGAAAGATCCTCGCTTTGATGCATTTATTAATGCAGATATGCGGGTAAAAATTAGTGCTATGAAGACGAAATTAGATAACGGCGAAAAACAGCTTGTTGGCCCGAATTACTCTCGTATGATTCTGACCGTTTCACTTCAGGATGGTTCCGACCAATCAAATACTTTTATTCAGGAACTGTCGCAGATATCCAACAAATCTTTCAGTGGAGATCATTACCTCGTTGGAAGTTCACCTATGGTGTATGAAATGTCCCAGTCCTTTGGAAGCGAACATAATTTCATTACATTGCTTACAGTGTTTGCAATATTTGTTGTCGTCGCAGTAACATTCCGTTCATTTCTTATCCCGCTTATCCTAGTTCTGATTATTCAGGGCGGTGTATATTTAACAATTAGTTTGATAGGTTTACAGGGCGACAATATTTATTATCTGGCGTTACTCATCGTGGAATGTATCCTTATGGGAGCTACCATTGACTACGGAATACTGTTCGCAAGCTATTACAAAGAGTCACGGGTGTCAATGGGTCGCGGTGAGGCTTTGAATGCAGCCCTAAACGGCTCTATTCACACGATTCTCACTTCCGGGCTTATCATGATGCTAGTTACAGGTATTGTAGGCTTTGCGTTTAAGGATCCTTCATCTGCAATGGTATGCCAGACGATTGCAAAGGGTGCGTTCTTTGCGGTTATCTTGACTGTATTCGTCCTACCGGGAGTCACTGCTACATTTGATAAACTCATAAATCGCGGTAGTAAATAAAGAGTTTTTAGTAAATGCTATGCTTTAAATAAATATATTCAAAATATAATATTAAAATTAAATAAAAATAAAAGAGAACAAAAATGTTCCCTTTTATTTTTGTATATTATATCATGTAGTTTACGTCTTATTATAGATACAAATAAAAATTCATTTTTTTGAATTGTTTTCTAAATGTAACACATGAGCATATCACTTATTAACTTGTAATTATAGCGCATCATAAAGAAACCAGCATCATGCTACAATATCCGCTTTCTTCAAATATGCATCAAGGCGTGAAATGGCTGCGCTTTCTGCTTTCAATCGCATCAGCGCTGTGCCGTCCAAGAAAACACCAAGTGTTGCCTTTCCCTACTTTACAGTTGAAGAGATTTGGAATTCTCCTTAATATACCGGATATATCTAATCGCTTAGGAAGAAGAGATCAGTCTTTGTTATGCCTACTCTATGATAGTGCTGCCAGGACTCAGGAGCTTTGTGATGTTATTGTCGGCGATGTTAGGTTTGATCGCCCAACCCGAATAAAACTCCATGGCAAGGGGAGAAAAACACGGGAAATTCCATTAACAGACGATTGCTCAAAGCTGATAAAGCAATACATGAAGTCTCAAAAGCTTGATAATGAAGAATCGCACATTCATCCGCTATTCAGCAGCTAAACCCATGAAAAAATGACTACAGCATGAATCCGCAATATTGTTGAAAAATATGTGGAGTTGGCAAGGATAAAATGTCCGGATATGTTTAGGGAAACCAATTACTCACCGCATAGTTTCCGGCATAGCAAAAGTGTTCATATGGTTGAAGCCGGTATCCAGCTCATATATATCCGAGACTTCCTCGGCCATGCTACGATCAAGTCCACTGAGCATTATGCAAAGGTTAGCCAGATGGCAATAACACAGGCCCTTACAGAACGTAAAATTCCAAACGTAATTCCTGTAAATGAATCAAACGAGACAGTGAAGAAATCATTTCCGGAGTTTCTACAATAGATTTGCCATTACAAATTCAAAAAATCATGTGAGGTAATATCAGAAGTTTACTTTGTATTTCAAGGCTTTTACCGCCTCAATACTTGATTTTGAATTACCTCACATAACTGATATAAAAGTATGTTTGCATGTAATCACCCCTTTATACTTATTATATTAAATCGTTCGTTTAAAGTCCATATATTACATGAACGGTTTATATGTATATTTACCACCATATAATGCCACTTTCAAGGCTATTGTTCACGTTCGTCTGCGGTATACTCCAAACGAACTATGTTTTGCTATACCCATCAAATAAAGCAGGAAGTTCTTCTGCCCATAATAAGTAATTATTTATATTTAGTTAGTTTTTAGTTAAATTTAACTTAATGGTTAACATACCATATAAATCAATGCTATACGTTTATTATTGATGGAAGTAACATATAGAGACTTAGAAGGTGATAAAATGAATGAGATTCTTTATAAATATAAAGAAAGATTAATAAATTTAAGTGGGAAAAATAGAAGCTTAGTTTGTAAAAACTTACCTAAGAAAAGAGGCTTTGACTTAGTAAAGATTGACGAATTGAAGGAAGATATATCTAAAAAAATAATCCAATATTTAATTAATAATAGAGAAGACAAGAAATTAGAGATATTACCTGATTATAGTTTATACTAACCGTTCCAATGACTAATGTTATGGGGTGGAGTCGGGGCTTTGTGGTAGATATCTTTTAAATGGATTTTGTCCACAATAAACCCCAACTTTATAGGTTTAATGTGGACAGTTTTGTTGATAACTGGCTTTATGTTTGAGTGGTTGTTCATAGTTTTGTAAGTCATGATTTAATCTATCATTCCTTCTATTTTGGAGCCTTCGGCTCATTTGTATTCATCTTTTCTCTATCACTTATTCGTAGAATTTATCATGGATATAATCTGATTTGTTGGTAAAAATCTTCGATTAGGGGGGGTGGGGGAATAAAAAAATGAAGGAGTGCAGGCTGTGCTCCTCATTTCCTTCATTTATTGGGACAGACTTTAATGTTTTTTGGACAGATTTTAATATTCTTGGACAATGTTTGTTGTTTGTGTGCATTAACTGTGACATTAGATTGCACTCTACTAAAAACTAATTTGCAATTCAGCAAATAACTCTGCAGTTACTGTTATAATATCCAGTGCTGATGAGATTGGAATAATAATTACCATAACTTTTAGCTAAAAAAATAAAGCATGAATAAAAATGCATCTTATACATTTTTCATGCTTTATAAAAAACTTTTTATATAATTAAAATTGTTAGTTTAAAACTTTTTTAGAAAGTACACTTTTATTAGTTTAAGACTTTTTTAAACAGTTTACAACTTTTTTAGACGACTACAATGATTGTGCATGTTCTAAGAAAGTCTTTAAGTAGAATAGCCCTCAAAGCATTGATATTCAGTAGTTACATTTTTTAACAACGTCAAAATAGTCTTTAAGTATAGAGTACTTTATATTAATTTTCGTATCCGTTATGTCTAAGAAACTCTTTAAGTAGACCTTCACTTTAGATCATATTAAATCTACTATACTTATCTCCATTCTTAAAATTGCTATTAGATACATGCTTATTTGTGTGAATGTCAACGAATTTCTTTACCACTTGCTACTGAATTTGTTTACCAGTAGTGACAGTGAAAAAGTTTACCACTTTACTATTTTTGATACTGAAAAAGTTTACCACTTTATTCTAAATATAGGGAAACACCTGCACTGGTATTTCCCTGTGTATGTTTGTTAGAATGGCAATGGCCCATCCAAATTCGGAATGTCAATGAAATTATCATGGCATACTTCTTTCAAGATTTCTATGTTCACTTTTAGATCCTTGATTTCAGCTTGTGTGCATTCATACGAGCTTCGTAATTGGTAAAAACATTCT
>Ga0209123_1002916_pt1 | contig 13623 bp, 13 predicted proteins | sample BarGraIncu00431A_FD_184500 | JGI IMG/M metagenome (GOLD analysis project Ga0209123, IMG submission 184500) | Arctic peat soil microbial communities from Barrow, Alaska, USA - Barrow Graham LP Incubations 004-31A (SPAdes) (version 2) | ecosystem: Environmental > Terrestrial > Soil > Wetlands >...
TGCGTAAGCACGGTGTAAGTAAGACTCCTGGAAGAACACCAGGTTGATAGGTTAGAGGTGTAAGCATGGTAACATGTTCAGCTGACTAATACTAATAAGTCGAGGGCTTGACCAAGATATAATAAAAATGCGAAAAATAAGTCACTGTGCAATTTTCAGAGAATATCTTTCTGAAATAAGAAAGTGAAATTTCTCTATATAGAGATGATAATGAGAAGATATTTTATATATAATATCCGTAGTCAACGACGGTAGATTCTCAATTATTATTTCTGAAAAATAAATCTGGTAATTATGGCATGAAGGTAACACCCGTTCCCATACCGAACACGAAGGTTAAGCTTCAATGCGCCGATGGTACTGCAGGGGTGACCTTGTGGAAGAGTAGGTTGTTGCCAGGTTAATACTAAAATATATTTATTTTAGTATTTTTTATAAGGCTCCTTGGTCAAGCGGTTAAGACACCACCCTTTCACGGTGGTAACAGGGGTTCAATTCCCCTAGGAGTCACCATATATGTAATTGCAGGTGTGGCGGAATGGCAGACGCACTAGACTTAGGATCTAGCGCTTTACGGCGTGGGGGTTCAAGTCCCTTCACCTGCACCATATTTACATATGTTTTAATAAGCGGGTATAACTCAATGGTAGAGTGTTAGCCTTCCAAGCTAATTACGAGGGTTCGATTCCCTCTACCCGCTCCATTTAATTTTTTTAATATGCGTCTTTAGCTCAGTTGGATAGAGCAACGCCCTTCTAAGGCGTGGGCCGGGGGTTCGAATCCCTTAAGACGCACCATTAATGCTGGGATGTCGCCAAGCGGTAAGGCACCACACTTTGACTGTGGCATCCGTAGGTTCAAATCCTGCCTTCCCAGCCAATAAGGTTTACTAGCTCAGTTGGTAGAGCACATGACTTTTAATCATGGTGTCCGGGGTTCGATTCCCCGGTAAGCCACCAAATTTAAGGCTCCTTGGTCAAGCGGTTAAGACACCACCCTTTCACGGTGGTAACAGGGGTTCAATTCCCCTAGGAGTCACCATAAAAAAGTTCTTGCAAAAGCAAGGACTTTTTTATTTTGCATTATAATCAACATTTCCACACAAAATATTATTAAAATTGTGGATAACATTGATTATTTTTTTTAGTTAGTGTATATTTATGAAAATAGAGGTGAAATTATGTTGATAAAAAATAGAGTTTTTGTTGCAAAATTTATAAGCAGGCCAGATAGATTTAGGGCTTATGTAAATTTAGGGGGTGAAGATATATTAGTTCATGTACCTAATACTGGTAGGTGCAAGGAAATTTTAGTTCAAGGATCTGCAGTATTATTACGAGAAGAACTTAATCCTAGTAGAAAAACATTATATGATCTAATTGCCGCATATAAAGGTAATAAAATTATTAATATAGATTCACAAATTCCCAATAAAGTTGTTGATGAAGCATTAAAAGATAGAAAAATAGAGAAATTAGCTAAATATAACATAATAGAGAGGGAAAAAACTTTTGGAAATAGTAGGTTTGACTTTAAATTATCTAGTGATGGTGATAGTGAAGAAGAATATTATCTTGAGGTAAAGGGAGTTACCTTAGAGGTAGATGGTAAAAGTATGTTTCCGGATGCACCTACGCAAAGAGGTAGAAAACATTTATTAGAACTTATAGAGGCCAAAAAACAAGGATTTGGGGCTGGTGTATTATTTTTAATACAAATGGATAATATAGATAACTTCTCTGCGAACGATGATATGGACGAAGCTTTTGGTGAGGCATTAAGACTTGCATTCAAAAGTGGCGTTGATATTTTTGCTTATGAATGCTCGGTTGGTGAAAGTTTTATAACTTTAAATAAGAATGTAGAAGTTGTTTTATAGAATTTGAATATAGAAGTTGTTTTATAAGTATACTATTCTTTTTAAGATACTTATTGATAATTGTTTTGATATGAGTAATAATTAAGTTAGATTTTAAATAATAAATGTATGCAAGCAAGGTAATAAGGAGGGGAAGACTTGAAATATATATATTGCCCAATTTGTGGTATGAAATTAATTGAGAGAGACAGCTGGGATGAAGGTGCAGTTCCATATTGCCCTGTAGATGATGTTATGTATTTTGACACACCAAAACCATGCGTAGTAGTTGCGGTTATCAAGGGTAATGAAATTTTACTTCTCAAACAAAGTTATACTTTTAAAAATTCAAAGGTGTTAGTATCTGGATATGTTACAAATGGAGAAACTGTTGAAGACACTGTACATAGAGAAGTTAAAGAGGAAACAGGAATAACCGTTGGAGAGATAAAATATTTGGGTAGTGATTATTTAGCTTCTAAGGAGATTATAATGCTAACTTTTATGGCTAAATATGTTGAAGGCGATATAAAATTGTCATCTGAGGTTGATTGTGCTAATTGGGGAAACATAGATGACGCTATATGTGAAATGAGTGAGGATGAAATAGGTAAAAGAGTTGTAAGAAAGTTGCTTAAGGAAATTGAGTATAAGGGAGATAAGGCATATAGATGTGATATTGAGGTTAGTTACTCTGATAATAAAGAAGAGGAATAAGGTTTTATAAATAGTTAAAATTAATTGAGATAAATTAAATAATTATTTCCCAGGAGTAAGTAGTTATTAATTACTACTCCTGGGAAATTTTTAAATAAGGTGAAATAACTAATTATTAAATCTTACTTATGGAATCCTAGTTAATAATAGTTCTAGATACTCCTCGTCTACATAATTTATGTGAGCTTCATCAATCATCATACCTACAAGGGTGAGTTCTGTATATGTATCATTATCACCTGTAAGATTCCAATAGTATTCTTCCATTTCATGACATCTTGGTGTATTTAGTGCTTTTTCTAAGTGTTCAAGATTCTTTTTTGTTATAACGGAAGTTTGTGCTCTTATAAATATTATTATTTTTTCATTTTCTTTATTTACATCAATATGAACATTGTCGGAACCGTGTTTATAACAATACCCCATGAGTTCAGTAACTATTTTAATATTTCTTTGATCTGTATGTTTCAATATTATTCACGTTCCTTTCTAAATGCAGTAATAATTGGAATAAGAATTATACATGCTATTCCGCCTGCAAAACCATTATTATATAAATTTAGTCCACCATGGAGATATGCAAGATTCATGGTTAAACAAATGTGTAGAAATCCAGCAATGACGCCATAAAACCATCCGAATTGACCTGATATTGGGGCGAGCGTTGAGCTAAATAAAATACCTAAAACTAGGCTTGGTGAATTAATTTGCCAAATATTTAATAAAGATGAAAGTGTCGCACCCACCATAACAGGAAATACATTCCGAAGGTGTTTTCCAAATGCTCCAAAACCAACAATAGTTAAGATTCCACCTATGGTAGGACCATTTAAATCTCCTCCAATTATAAGTACGAATAGTGTACTGTAAATTCCTAGAATGCCCATGTTTACCATAGTAATTCCTCTACCAAATAAAAGGTAGAAATCAGATACTAGTCTTCCAGGTTTCTTATAGAGTCTAAGTAAATCTTTAAAGCTTTTACCATTTTGTAAATAACCTACTACTATCATGGTTGTAAATAAAGTAAATAACATTACAAAAAACATCAAATTATTTCCTGTAGACCAAAGTAATCTATTTTCAGTATTTATGCCAAAAGCCCTTAGGAAAGACATAAGTAGAGTTGCAAGAAGCCCAGCTGCAAATCCTATATTATAAAGATTATAACCTTGGTGAAGTTTTAGACAATAGGTGGCTAAGGGAGGAAAAATAAAGCCAATGAATGTACTTAACAAAATCCCAATGAGAACATTTCCGTAAAAGGGTAGATGGCCTATAAATGATAATTCATTAACTGTAGGAGACAAGGTTGTAGCAAACAGTGCTATGAGAACATAATTTATGAATTTTTCCTTCTGATATCTAGAATATAACCATATACCCAATACTATTGGCCAAATGTTTACAATATTTTTACCAAAGAGAGAGAAGCCAGCCATTGTAAAGAGTGCGGCTACAGTAGATCCGTTTGGTTTTATTCCTACAAATACAAGTAGGAATATAGAAGCTAAAACTACTAAAGCCATATTTATAAAAGCAGCTCCAATACCGGCAAGTTCCATGTAATCTGTTATTAATATGTTAGATTCGAAAAGTATTTTTTTAAAACCTATAAAAATTTCAGCTGGCGTGTCAATAATAAAGGCTAAACCTATCAATATTATAGATAAATAGATAAACATATAATAGGTAGAGTGGATTTTCCTTCGCATCAAAGACCTCCTTAATGTAGTAATTTAAACGCTATGTATTTATTCTATAGTAAATATAAAATAATTGTCAACATAAATGTAAACAATAATGAAATAATGCAAACATTGATGAAATAATGTAAACATTAATGAAATAATGTTACTAATAAGGTAGAATTAAATTGCCATAGTAAGTATAATTATATTAGTACATTATTAACAACCTTGTAAAATTATAATATATATAAATTAAGGGAGGTCACAAATGGAAAAAAAAGTTGAAACTAAAAACTCAAACAAAAAAGTGCCTCATATATCAGGGATACTTAGGAGTCATATGATAGAGTTACCAGTTGCTATAAGAGAGGCTAGTGGAATTATTATATTTGGGAAAAGACTGAAATCGTTTGTTTTCACTACAGATGTAGCGGTTATAAGAAATACTAATGCTGATGCAATTATTGCTGTATATCCATTTACTCCTCAGCCTATAATAACAGAAGCATTAGTACTTGCGGCTGATGTACCAGTATTTTGTGGTGTAGGAGGTGGGATTACTACAGGTAGAAGAGTAACAAATTTGGCACTAGATGCAGAATTTAAGGGTGCTATGGGTATAGTGGTTAATAGTCCAATATCTAATGAAGTTATAACTCAAGTGAGGGAAACTATAGATATCCCAATTATAGTTACAGTTGTATCGGAATTCGAAGATATAAAGGGAAGAATAAATGCGGGAGCAACTATAATTAATGTTTCAGGTGCGAAAAAAACAGCTTATATAGTAAGTAAAATAAGAAAACAATACCCAAATTTTCCTATAATTGCAACGGGTGGTCCAAATGATGACAGCATAAGGGAAACTATAAAAGCAGGGGCTAATGCAATTACATTTACACCACCAATTGTGGCGGACATTCTAAATGAAATAATGATTAAGTATAGGCTAATTTATGAAACAAAACATAATGAAGAAGAAGAAAAATAGTAATAAAGCAAAACAATTATTTATAAATTAATTCAAATTAAAGTGGTAGGTGATAAAATGGCTGTAGGTGGAGATAACTGTGACAATTGTCCTGAAGCTTTGTCAAAGAAATGTAATGGCGAAGTTACTGACTGTGTTTGTAAAAGATGTCCAAGAAATTTAAGACAGTGTTTAACTACAAAATATTGTAGAGAAACTGAATCTGTAATTATTATAGAAAATTACTGGTGGGAAAATCATTAAAAAAAATAGTAGACAAGCTAGGAAGTTTAAAATAATGTGAAAAATATGGATTGTTATTAAAATGGTAAACATCAAAAATCTAATATAACAGATAAAAGCTGCTATAACATTTATGTTTTTAGTGGCATTATTTAATTTGTAGAAAAATATAAAAATATATTATTGATGTTAATGTTATATAGAATTATGTATCTTCGTTAATTAATCAATAAAAAAATATACACAGGCATTATTTAATGTAATTAGGGAAACAATAATTATAGATTAAGTAACTTCTAAAATATAAGGAGGAATTTTATTATGCCAAATATAGAACAGATGACGCACATAGCAAATAGCTGTAATGGGTATGATTCAGTAGGAACGGGTTTTCAATCTTCAATAGGCACTGAATTTAGTAAAAGTTGTGATAATTGTAAGCATTTAAAAAACAACAAGTGTGAAGTTAATTTGTATGATAAAGTATTAGCAGGATTAGATCAAGGGTAACATAAGGATTAAAGAATAGTATCTAAGCATTAAATGGGTTTTCAATATCAAGACCATATAACAAAAGTCATTTGTTATATGGTCTTGATATAATTATTTTAGGTACACAAATATTTTAGAATTATCTAAATATTATACACTGAGTATGGAATATTCGCCATAATTTTCACAATATTCATTTATAATATATTGAGAAATTTCTATTTAAGTGTTAAGATAGATAAAAAGTGGCAAAAGCCAGAACTTGGAGGAGCAATTATGCATAAAAGATTATTTATACCAGGACCAGTAGAGGTATCAGAAGATGTACTTCAAAAAATGGCTACACCTCAAATAGGACATAGAAGTAAAGAGGCATCTACATTACAAAGAAACATAAGCGATAAAATGAGAAAAGTATTTAAGACCAAAGAGGAAATACTGCTTTCCACTAGTTCAGGAAGTGGATTAATGGAAGGTGCAGTTCGTTCATGTACAGCAAAAAGAGCTGCTATATTTTCAGTAGGAGCGTTTGGAAAAAGATGGTTTGAAATGTGTACATCTAATAATGTACCAGCAGATAAATTTGATTCTGAGTGGGGAGAGCCAACAACTCAAAAAATGATTGAGGAAGTTTTATCAACTGGAAAATATGATCTAATAACTATTACTATGAATGAAACATCAACAGGACTTATGAACGACATGGAATCTCTTAGCGAAGTTTATAAAAAATATCCTGAAGTTGTAGTATGTGTTGATGCAGTGAGTAATGCTGCTGGAACAGATATAAAAGTGGATGAATGGGCAATTGATATTTGCATAACATCAACTCAAAAATGTTTAGGATTACCTGCAGGAATGGCAATTTGTACATTTTCAAAGAAGGCAGTAGAAAGAGCTAAACAAGTTCCAAATAGAGGACTATATTTCGATTTACTTGGACTATATGACTGTATACAAAAGAAAGACTACCAATATCCGTCTACACCATCTCTTTCACATATGTTTGCTCTAGATTATCAATTAGATAAGATATTAGAGGAAGGGTTACAAAATAGATATGCTAGGCATATTGCTTGTGCAGAGCTTGTTAGATCATGGGCTAGAAAATACTTTGAAATATTACCTGATGAAAAATTTATGTCAAACACATTAACTTGTGTTAAGAACACAAGAGAGATTAATGTATCTGACTTAAACAAGCAATTGGGAGAAAAAGGTGTTGTTATATCTAATGGTTATGGGAAATTGAAAGATAAAACATTTAGAATTGCTCATATGGCTGAAACCACACCACAAGAAATAAAAGATTTATTAGAAATGATTAACGGAATTTTAGGACTTAAATAATAAAAAATAAAAAATTAAGAATGAAAAATTATAATATAATTTTTCATTCTTAATTTAAGTTGTAGTAATCGATTAAAATACTTATATTAAGTTAGGAATAAACAACAACGATTTTATTATAGATTAATGAATGTTGTCAAAATTAAAATATATTATTTTTATATAGATAAGAGTTTATATAAATAGGAGGATTACAATGATTAGAATATTAGTTACTGATGGCATGGAGAAAAGCGCAATTGAAGAGTTAAAAGTTAAAGGGTTTGAAGTTGTAGAGCAATTTTATGAGGCTGAAGATTTAGGTGAAGAATTAAAAGAGTTTGATGTAATTGTTGTTAGATCTGCAACAAAAATTAGGCAACCAATAATTGATAAAGCAGTAGGAGAAGGAAGATTAAAACTTATAATTCGTGGGGGAGTGGGAGTTGACAATATCGACGTAGCATATGCCATGGAAAATGGAATACATGTTGCTAATACTCCAAATGCAAGCAGTGCATCTGTAGCAGAACTCGCACTTGCGCATATGTTTGCTGTTTCAAGATTTGTAAACATTTCTAATGTAGCTATGAGACAAGGAAAATGGGATAAGAAAAAATATGTTGGTGTAGAAATTGCTGGTAAGACTTTAGGATTAGTTGGATTTGGAAGAATTTCAAAAGAACTAGCGAGTAAAGCATCTGCACTTGGTATGACAGTTATATACACAGATATAATTGGTAAAGCTAAAGGTTATGATCAATATAAATTTTTTAAATTAAATGATTTATTAAAAAAATCGGATTACGTATCATTGCATATACCATTCATTAAGGAGCAAGGAGCTACTATAAGAAGAGAACAATTTGATATGATGAAGGATGGAGCATTCTTAATTAACTGTGCTAGAGGTGGAGTAGTTGATGAAGAAGCATTAGTGGAAGCCTTAGATAGCGGAAAACTAGCAGGAGCTGGAGTTGATGTTTTTGTAGTAGAACCAACAAAAAATGAAGTTTTGGTTAATCATCCAAAAGTTTCTGTAACTCCACATATTGGCGCTGCAACAGCGGAGGCGCAAACAAGAATAGGTAGTGAAATAACGAGTATAATTTTAGATTTTTTCAAATAAATTATTTGAATAAGTTTTTTTAACATAGGAGGAATAATTATGGCAGTAGTAAGACCTTTTAGATCATACAGACCACAATTAGATTTAGTAGAAAAGGTGGCAGCACTGCCTTATGATGTAATGAATAGCCAGGAAGCTAGAGAAATGGTAAAGGGAAACCCTCATTCATTTTTGCATGTAGATAAACCAGAAGTGGATTTACCAGAAGGCATTGATATTCACGGGGAGCAAGTTTATCTTAAAGCTCGCGAAAACCTACAAAAAATGATTAGTGATAAAGTATATATTCAAGATGAAAAACCATGTATGTATATCTATAGACAAATAATGAATGGAAGACCTCAAACGGGTATAGTTGCTTGTGCCTCAATTGATGATTATATAAATGATATAATTAAAAAACATGAGCATACAAGAGCGGATAAAGAGCTTGATAGATTTAATCATGTTGATTATACAAATTCTAATACTGGTCCAATATTTTTAACATATAAGCATAAAGATGAAATAGATAAAATAGTGAATAATTGGACGCAGTCGAAAACACCAGTATATGATTTTAAATCAGAAGATGAGGTATCTCAAATTATTTGGGTTATAGATGATGAAGTTATTATTAATAAGCTATCAGAAATATTTGCTGGCACAGATTATTTATATATTGCAGATGGTCATCATAGATCGGCTTCAGCTGTTAAAGTTGGATTAAAAAGAAGGCAAGAAAAACCAGATTTTAAAGGTAATGAAGAATTTAATTTTTTCTTATCCGTTATATTTCCAGACAGTGATTTATATGTAATGGATTATAACAGGGTTGTTGCTGATTTGTTTGGGAACACACCAGGAGAGTTTTTAAGTAAAGTTGAGCGGAACTTTAATATCACTGAGTATGAGGCCGAAGGTCAATTTAAGCCAGAGGAGCAAAGGACATATGGAATGTTTCTTGGCGGAAAGTGGTATAAATTAGCCGCTAAAGAGGGAACTTTTGATATGAGTGACCCAGTGGAAAGATTAGATGTATCAATACTTCAAAAGAATTTATTAGAGCCAATTTTAGGTATTGATGATCCAAGAACAAACTCAAGAATTGATTTCATTGGTGGTATAAGAGGCCTTGGAGAACTTGAAAGAAGAGTAAACGCAGGAATGAAAGTTGCATTTTCTATGTGTCCGACTAGTATGGACGATTTAATGGATATAGCAAATGCAGGAAAAGTAATGCCTCCTAAATCAACTTGGTTTGAACCAAAATTACAAAGTGGAATATTTGTTCATGAATTATAAACTAGTATAATGGTAATAATGATACGACTCATATAGTGAAAAGACCACGCAAATGCGTGGTCTTTTTAAGTATATAGGGTATAATTAGATTATAAGATTGATTTGTTATAATTAAGAAATCTTAACATAATTGATTTATTTTAAATAAGATATATTACAAAGGAGAAAAAATCATATGCCACAACATTCATTATCAAGAACCGAGTTACTAATAGGTGCAGATAGTTTAAATAAATTAAAAGAAAGTAAGGTAGTAGTTTTTGGAATAGGTGGAGTAGGGAGTTATACAGTTGAAGCGTTAGTACGAGCTGGCGTTGGAAAATTGGTATTAATAGATGACGATACAATTTGCTTAACTAACCTAAATAGGCAAATACATGCAACATTTAAAACTATAGGTAAAAGTAAGGTATTAGTAATGAAGGATAGAATACTCGAAATAAATCCTAATTGTGAGGTTATTACCCATGAGACATTTGTAACAGCGCAAAATATGGGAGAAATAATTACAGGGGATGTAGATTATGTAGTAGATGCTATTGATACAGTTGCATCAAAAATTGCTTTAGTTGAACATTGCCAGCTGCGTAAAATCGATATTATCTGTTGTTTGGGTACGGGTAATAAATTAGATCCAACACTATTTAGAGTTGCTGATATTTATGATACAAAAATATGTCCACTTGCAAGGGTTATGAGGCAGGAGCTTAGACGTAGAAATGTTGACAAGTTAAAGGTGGTTTACTCACAAGAAACACCTATAAAACCAAAGACAGATGAGGTAATAACATGTAAAGAGGGTTGTGTATGTACAGGAGGTTCAAAAAAATGTGCTATGAAAAGACAAATTCCTGGTAGTATATCATTTGTTCCTCCAGTAGCAGGGATGATAATTGCCGGAGAAGTTATTAAGGATTTAATTAAGAAGGGCATGTAGATAATTTTGTGGAAATAGAATAAAAAGCATTATTTCCTTGGTAATAATTGAGAAAAGTTAATATATTTTGTAAGCGTGGATAAGTTGAATTTAAATAAGAAAAAGATAAGAGTGAAATTAAGCACTCTTATCTTTTTTATTGGAACATTAATTGTAGTTACATCTCGTATTCATTTAAAAATGAATATAAGGCAGGATATATATTTAAACTACTCATTAAAGATATATATTCATCCATAGCTTTATCATTTTCAGTTGTAGTTTTTACGGCTTTTATCATTAAGTTCTTAGGTGTTTCAAGCGGAGATATATATTCTACCACAGAAACATCATATCCTTTAGCTTCCAGCATTAAGCAGCGCATTCCATCTGTTAAAATATCGGCCATTCTTGTTTTAAGTACACCTTGTTTTAGTATGTTTTTAAATGGCTCATAGGAATATTGACTTAATAATTCCTTGTGACAGCAAGGAACTGCAATGATTACATCAGAGTCTGATTTTATCCCTAGGGCCAGGGCCATGTCAGTTGCAGTATCGCAAGCGTGCAGCGATAATACTACGTTTATGTATTTATCAGGTACATAATTTTTAACATCTATAGCATGGAACTCCATATTTCTATAGCTTAAATTCTTAGCCATATCAATAGATGATTGTATTACGGGCTCTGAATAATCTAGACCGATAAAATGACACTTTCTCCTTTTAACTTCAGTTAAATAGTAATTTAGAACAAAAGATAAATAAGATTTGCCACAACCGCAATCTAATATATTTATTATTTGATGTTTTGGAAGCTTGTCTAAGACGCCATCCAATAATTCTACGTAATGATCAATTTGATTGTACTTTCTTATTTTATCATTTTTAATTTTACCATCTTTACTCATTATGCCTATTTCTTTTAGTAGAGCATCAGCGCTGCCAACTTTTACATAATAATCTCTATTTAGAAGAGTTGAAGAAGTCCCACTAATATTGTTAGAAGGAGTTTTAGATGAAATATCTTTTATATCTTCATCGTTTATGGAATTTACATCTAAGTTTTTCATAGTTACATTTTTATTATCAGCGGTTATTAGAATTGAAGAACCTCTTTCACTATAAATTAAAGATAAACATTCATAACTCTGTGCTTGTTTAATAATATTATCAAACAATCGAGTTATATTAAAAGTTTCTGTTTTACCATTGAAGTTATAATTAATATTACCATTATTGTAGAGCCCTATCCCTTTAAATTCCTTTAGACCTGCTACATAAGTGGTATTAATTTGTTTAAATATCGAGCAATCCTCTGAGAATCTATTTTCGAGACCTATTAGAAAAAGTTTTAATTTATTAATGTTTTGTTTGTTCATTGTGCTCAAACCTTTCTTTTTTATAATTTTGTTGTACATTATAAGTATAACAAAACTTTAAAAGCTATTGAACAAAAATATAATATTATAATTGGATATGATATAATAAATACTATTAAGAAAGCAATGGTTATACTCAAATTAATATTTTTAGTGTTGGCGAAGGAGTTAAAAATGAACAAAGGGAAGTATGTGTGCTTAGAAGCTTTAAAAGGAAATGAAAGAGAGTATATAATAAAGGATAATAATTATATTACGCTTGGCAGAATATTTATAGTGGAATTAGATAAAAAAAATAAGTTCTGTCAGTTCAGATTAAAATTTCATAAACAGGCTAGTGGTAGTTATGAGTACTTAAAAGACGCACTAAATCTTATACTTAATATTTTATTTAAAAACATGGGTATAAACAAAGTAAATGTTATAGCTCATGAAAACATAAATATAAGCGCTTTTACTGATTTAGGATTTGAACTCGAAGGTATTATTACAGATAGTTTAATAAATGAATCTAATTATCAATCAGAGATAATGTTTGGTATAAATAATTTGACCTTTAATAGAAATCTAATTAAAAGAGACTTTATGATTAAAGGTAAGGATATTAAGATTAAGGTATTAGACCCAGGTGATGCAGAAGAAGTGTTAGAATTTCATATAAGAAATAGAGAGTTTTTAAAGTGTTTTGAACCAACTAGAGATGAGAACTTTTATACTTTGGATAGTCAGAAACGTACATTAATAGAGAGTTATAAACAGTTTTTAAGTGGTAATGGTGTTAATTTTGGAGTATATAAGGAGAAAAACCTTATTGGGAAAATAAGAATATCAAATATAGTTATGGGTGTTTTTAAAAATGCTTTTATAGGGTATTCTATGGATGAAAAGCAGCAAGGCAAAGGATATATGAAAGAAGCAGTTAGGCTTGTAACAGAATATGCTTTTGATGAATTAGAATTACATAGGATAGAAGCTAGTACTTTAATAGATAATGAGAAATCACAAGGTGTTTTAAAAGGTTGTGGATTTAAAGAGCTTGGGATAAGTGAAAAATATTTATATATAAATGGTGAATGGAGAGATCACATGGTTTTTTATAAGGTTAAAGGAGTTAATTAGTTAAGATAGATTTATGGTTTATTTAAAGCTAGAGGTGGAATTAACCCCAGTGCCTTTATAAATTAAACCTATTAGTGTAAGTATATAGGCCTATGATATGTATACGACTCCTAGTGTATCAGTATGAGAAAAACGTAGAATAAGTAAGAAAATAAGATTATTATGTACTTATATTAAAATAAGTAATGTGAATCATAAAACAGATAAGAATAATTATGATAAGATATTACATGTTGCTGCTACGAAGCAATCTAAAACATTATGACTTCAGAAAATTATATTTAAGATATAAAAAAAACTGTTGACAGATGACTGGATGAGTGATAAAGTAGTAGAAGTCGTCACTTGATGACTTAGCGAATTGGTCTTTGAAAATTAAACAGAGAAATAGGTAAAGAAATGAAATAATATTTTATTTTAACCAGTCAATTACTTTAGAAAAGTAATATTTTAGTCGTAAGACTAAAAGTATGTAATGAGCTTGCTAACCA
>Ga0209123_1002917_pt1 | contig 13622 bp, 12 predicted proteins | sample BarGraIncu00431A_FD_184500 | JGI IMG/M metagenome (GOLD analysis project Ga0209123, IMG submission 184500) | Arctic peat soil microbial communities from Barrow, Alaska, USA - Barrow Graham LP Incubations 004-31A (SPAdes) (version 2) | ecosystem: Environmental > Terrestrial > Soil > Wetlands >...
GTGAAAGCTTTTTTAGTAGAGTAGAGAATAATACTGCATTAAAAGAAAGTATAGCAAAAAAAGCTTATAACCTTATAAAAGAGAATGACACAATATTTTTAGATGCATCAACTATTTCATATATTCTTACAAAACTACTTATAAAAAGCAATGAAAATATGACTTTGATAACAAATATGTTTGAGATATCATCAATGATTCCATTAGATTGTAATATACATTTTATTTTTATAGGTGGAGATTATAACACGATGGTAGGGGGAAGTGTAGGCTCTCATTCTATTGAACAAATTAAACTTTACCGTTGCAATAAAGGGTTTGTAGGATGTAGTGGGGTAGATCTTAGAAATGGAAACATAAGTACTAGTGTCTCTGAAGACGCAAACACTAAAAAGGCCATTATGAGTATATCCAAAGAGACATACCTAATGGCTCTAAATGAAAGATTTAGTATAGACGGAATATATAAGTTTTCCAACATAACTGATTTTAATAACATTATTACAGAAGTTAAACCACATGAAAATATAATTAATTTACTAGAGCAATATGATGTTAATTTAATTTGATTATAGAATTTTCTATAGATAAGTAAAAGGTATTGGATTAAAAGATGTAGCCAATCAGGTATGATTGTATTTTGATTTTAGGGGGATATTATGAAAAGAATTTCATCATTTTCAAAAAAAATGTGGGCATTAGATGGATTTATAGGCGTAGGGATAATTCTTATAATTGCAGTGGTACTCAGTGTGTTTTTAGAGTTTAACGCCTTATGGAAATACATATTAACTGCCAGTATATATGCAGTAGCACTATTAACACTAATATATTCGCAAGTTATGCCAAAATATAAATATGAAAAGTTTAGATATGATATTGATGAGGAGAAAATTAGTTTGATATTTGGGGTTTTTAGCCAAAGAAATGTAATTATTCCTATGAAAAGGGTACAGTATGTAGACACAGAGCAAGGAATAATTATAAAAAGATATAATTTAATAAAACTAACAATTCATACAGCTGGCGGAGCTTATAAAATTCCTTTTTTAGAAAAAGACATAGGGGATAAACTCCAACTGGATATAACTAATATTGTGCGAGATATAAGTATATGAGAGAACTTATACACACACATAAATTTACTATATTCTCTGAAATATTTAAATCTATAAAAGACAGCATATTTCCGATCATTTTATTTTTAATATCATTAGGATCTAAAATCCCTAAGAAGTACGGTGGGAATTATACAGAAATTCTTATTGTTATTGTCTTTTTGATTTTAATTGTTGTTTTATCAATATTTAGATGGAAGAAAAACGAATATAGCCTTAATGATGAAGGTATGTACTTAAAATATGGAGTTTTTGAAGTTCATGAGAGAACATTACCTTTTTCACAAGTGCATAGTGCAGATATATCATCATCTCTAGTTCAAAGGATATTTAATGTTTATAAGCTTGAAATTGACACTCTTGGAGGAGATAAAAAGTCTGAAATATCCATTTTATTATCTAAGCAGGAGGCATTTAGAGTAAAAGAGGTCATATTTAACGGAAGTAAAAATAAAGACAAAGTTGAAATTAAGCAAGGAGATAAGAACCATAAATACACTTGTTCTTTAAAAGATTTATTTGTCATGGCAACAATGTCTACAAAGATTATAGCAAGCTTTTTTATAATTTTTGCATTCTACTCAAAGATCGAGGATATACTGCCGGGTAAGCTCAAAAAATGGGCGCAGACGTCTATTGATGATAGTGTTAAAGGTGTTAGCAGGAGTGATATAATAAAATATATAGTTATATTAATTCTTTTTGTTTTAGTTATTTCGTGGATAATATCTGTTATTATTACTGTAATTAAATATTATGGATTTGAAGTTATACGTCAAGAGGATAATATTAAATTATCCTATGGATTATTAGATAAAAAAGAAGTGACTATTCCGGTAAAACGAATTCAAAGCGTTACCATAGTAGAGGGAATTATTAAAAAATCATTTGGTTATTTCTCACTAAATGTTGAGACCATAGGGTATGGAAAAGATAAAGGTGAAAGCACAATGATATGTCCTATTGCCAGGGAAAAAATTCTTAATAAGTTTTTTGAGGATATAATCCCAGAAATGAATATAAAATATGATTTAACGAAGTCACCTAAAAGAGCTTTAAAAGGATTCCTTTTAGTTAATTTAATAGGTTATATTGTAGCAATGGCTTTAATAGCTAGATTTGTTCCTTATGGGTATTATATATTTATACTGCTACCTATTATTGTGATTTGGCAATATGTACAGTTCGGTGATAATGGTATGTATAATGGTGAGGATTTAGTTGTGCTTAGGTATAGGAAGTTATCTCGGGAAACAGTTATAGTGCAAAGAGAATGTGTTCAGTCAATGGAGAAAGTGCAAAATGTTTTCCAAAAGAAAAGAGCTATTGCTAAATATAAAATTACTATAGCTGGCGAAATTGTAGGCAAATCATATGTGGTTGGTCATATGGATGAAAACTACATTAATAAGAATTACATTGATATGAGCAGTATTAATAATATAAGTAGAAACTATTAGGTGGACAAAAAAAAGTTGCGAAGTAATTATTTCGCAGCTTTTAATATTAATTTTATTAGATAATTGTCTTTATTCATGGCAATGTAACATCACTTAGTTGATACATATTTTATGCTCACATGACACAATTTCTTCCCTTATTTTTGCCGTCATATAGCGCTTTATCTGCTTTTTTTATTGTATCGCTTATCATCTCATAGGATTCGTTAACTGTTACACCAAATGTCATGGTAATTGACACATTAACTCCATCATAATCAATACTTTGGTTTTCTATAGTTTTCCTAATACGATCTGCAAGTATACGGGCACCTTCTATTTCGGTTTCAGGAAGTAAAATGAGAAATTCCTCTCCACCCCATCTTGATACAAAATCTTTATCACGGACTACATCTTGAAAAATTTTGGAAACAAGTTTTAAAACACAATCACCACAATCATGTCCGTAAGTATCATTTACGTTCTTAAAAAGATCGATATCTCCAATAATGATTGCAAATCTCTTTTTAGTAATATTATATTTTACAAGAGCGTTCTCAAGCCGTTCTATAATATATCTTCTGTTTAATAAACCAGTTAAAGGATCTGTATTTGAAATAAATGCTAGTGTTTCCATCTCGTATTGAAGGGAGATTATTTTAGAGGCTGAGGATATGCCAGCAAAGACCATTACATATCCCAAAATTATAAAGGCCAAAAATAATAACATATCATATGCTGAATTAAAATTTGTTAGACGTCCAGGTGATTTAGTAAAGTTAGTAATTAACAATAAAAATGCAATATCTGGGTACAAAGACATATACCTTATAGTTTTGTCTGACACTAACTTAAGAATTGTTTTGTATGGCTTACTTATCCAAAAATAAGATACTAATAATAATAAAATTTGAATGCAAGTTCTAAAAATATAAATATGGTTTTGGAAATAGCTAACATTAGTTATGCCTAAAATCGATTCTGATAATTGGATTGATATAAGGAGTGCAATGGTAGAAGATAGCCAAATACTAATCACAGTAAATACTTTTTTTGACATCGATTCTTCGAATACTAGGTAAAAATATATTAAGTACCAAAAGACAATAAAATAAACCGTATATCTTATAGATTCCATGTTTTGTATTTTATGTGTTGCATAAATACTAATAGAAAAAACAAGCAATGTATTTAATAAAAAAGCTATTATGCAAAATTTTATTGTTTTATTTCTTGTAAGCAGGCAATGCGCAGTTAAAATACAAAAAAGGCTAATGAAAAACGAGACTACAGTATATGTGGATATCATACCTACACCGCCTTAATTAAATTATTTTTACCATTAATAAACTATAATAACATCATAAATTATATGCTTACTTTATTATACAATTATTACAGTAAATTCGATACAGAAAGATAACTGGAAGTATAAGTTAAAGACATATATAATAAGTATAATACTATTTATCATGGGGGGATTGTAGAGTTATGGAATTTGTTGGAATTATAGCATTTATATTAGCCATAATTAATATAGGGTTAAGCGATAAAGTTAAAAAACTAAAAATAGATGTTAAAAGAATAAATAAGATTATAAAGGGGGACGTAAAAATGTCTAAAGTGCTAAAAGAACTTGAAGGAAAAAGATGTACCATTGCAATAAGTTATTCGGGACCGATAGATTGTGAAGTTATGGCTGTGGATGAGGAATGGATAAAGGTAACTCAAATATTAAAAAAAGATGTAAGGAAAATAAGGATGGTTAGAACAGAAAATATAGCTAATATAACTGATATAATTGATATAAAAGATGTGTCAATATCTAGTATCTATTAGTATTAAGGAAATAAAGGAGTCTATAAATTTTGATTAACAAAAATATCAATTTAATGAAAAAAAACATTAGAAAATTACATTCGCAACATCCAGTCCATGAATCATTTCGGTTTGGTATACTTCTAGCAATTGCTGGTGGATTTTTGGACGCTTATACTTTTATAAGCCGTGGTGGTGTTTTTGCAAATGCTCAAACTGGAAATATTGTACTCGTGGGTATATCTGCTTCAAAAGGAGAGTGGATGAACGCTATTACATATATTCCACCTATATTAGCATTTGTAATTGGAGTAATTGTTGTTCAAATAATTAAAGATAATTCGTCGCGTTTATTTATACATGATTGGCCGCGAGTAGTTTTAATTTTTGAAATTATAGTCCTTTTTATAATAGGATTTATTCCGAGGACTGTTCCTGATATTGTTGTAAATGTTACAATTTCATTTATTGCAGCAATTCAAGTATCTTCATTTCCTAAACTAGCGGGTTCTTCATATAGCTCAACGATGTGTACAGGGAATTTACGAACAGCTTCAAGGGAGATATATATTGCAGTTACCCAAAAAAATCATGAAGCAGCCATTCGAGCTATTAGACTTTTTATAGTTGTTCTATCATTTCTAATTGGATCATCTTTAGGTGGACTATTAACGCTAATTATTGGTGTTAAAGCAATATGGGGTGCGGTGCTTATACTAATTTATGCTTTTGTTTTATATGTCATTAACATTCCGAAAATGTCACGTTCTGTATAAGTATATTTATGTATGTTTTTATAAGATGCAATTAATGTTTAATATTATAATTTGAAAAATAAGCACAATACAAAATATGATTTTGTATTGTGTTTATTTTATGTTATAGAGTTGTATGTTGCGGGTAAAGTGGCTAAGCGTGAAAAGTAGGTTTCAGGAATGTATTCAGAGGTTTATGAATAATATATAGTAGAAGGTAAATTAAAAAATGAGGAGTAATAAATATGAGTTTAATATATAAGGAAAAAGGGAATGATAATGGTGAGAATAAAATTAAATTTGTGGAAATTTTAAATGAGAATAGAATAATTTTAAGAAAGGCAAATTTTAGAATATTAGATACATCTATTATATATAATGAAGAGGAAGATTTCTATTATACGTTAGCAAGCTGCGTTAATGAGAAAAATGAAATAGAGACTATAAGTATAGAAGGATTTGTTATAAATGAAAATGTTATAGACTTTAAAGGAGCATTTATTGATTATGAGGAGTATGAAATAAATTCACAAATAAACTATACTGGAACAATTTATTGCATATGATTTTACTTATAAATATAATAATAAGAAAGTTGACCTAAGAACATCATCTCCTGATAATGTTTTTAGGTCAATTAGAGTAATAGATAGTAAGTATTAATTGACAATATGAAAACGATATGCTAACATACTAGATATACAAGAAAACATTTTAATACAAAGGGAAGTTTAATTATGGAAATTCAATTATTTGAAAAGAAGCCTTCTGAATCTATAAAAGATTATACATACACGGTGTTAAGAAAAAATATTATTGATCTTAATCTTAGACCAGGACAAATTATATCTGAAAATGAAATTGCGACTAGTCTTAATGTGAGTAGAACACCAATAAGAGAAGCATTTGCTAGACTTGTTTCTGAGGAATTGTTAGAAATTTATCCTCAAAAAGGTACGCAGGTTTCATATATAGATTTAAACCGGGTTGAAGAGGCCAGATTTATGAGATTAAAACTGGAAGAAGCAGTTGTAAAACTTGCATGTGAAGAATTTTCCGAAAAGTCTTTATTTGATTTAGATGCAACTATTAATCAACAGGAATTTTATATTACTAATAAAAATTATATTGCAGCTTTTGATTTGGACAATTCATTCCATGAACTTATTTTTAAGGGATGCTTTAAAGAGCGAATTTGGAATGCAATTCATTTTATGAATGGTGATTTTGATCGTGTAAGAGCACTTAATATAATATCTAGCATGAACATGAAGACCGTACTTACACAACATAGAAGTATTATTAATGCTATTAGAGCTAAAGATAGCGCGCTTGGTGTAAAATTAATAAGTGAGCATCTAACAAAAGTAAATGTTGATAAAATGATATTAGTAGGAGAATATCCTACATATTTTAAGTAGCCATATCAAGCATTTATGAAAATATGTGCTTTATATATTTAACAAAACTTGCATACAAGTATACTCAGTATACAAAAATAATATTATTAAAAATAGCTAATACGAGGAGGAAAATTTTATGAAAATGACATTAAGATGGTTTGGTAGTAAGTACGATGCGGTTACACTTAAGCAAATAAGACAAATTCCAGGAGTTACTGGGGTAATTACAACTCTTTATAACTCAAAACCTGGTGAGGTTTGGAGTACTGAAGAAATCAGAGCAATGAAAGATGAAGTTGAAGCATCAGGTCTTGAGGTCGGTGGTATTGAAAGCGTAAATATTCATGATGATATTAAAATTGGACTTCCTACAAGAGATATGTATATAGACAACTATATTAAGACACTTGAAAACCTAGCAAAGGAAGGTATTGACCTAGTATGTTATAATTTTATGCCTGTATTTGATTGGACGAGATCTAACCTTGCAAAGGTAAGACCAGACGGATCTACAGTTCTTTCTTATGATCAAGAAATAATTGACAAAATCGATCCTACTAAAATGTTTGAACAAATAGATTCTAATTCTAATGGTTTTATAATGCCAGGATGGGAACCTGAAAGACTTGCAAAAGTACAAGAATTATTCGAACTATACAAAGATGTGGATGAAGAAAAACTATTTGAAAATCTTGTTTACTTTTTAAAGAGAATAATGCCAACTTGTGAAAAATTAGGAATGAAAATGGCTATTCATCAAGATGATCCAGCATGGTCAGTATATGGTTTACCAAGAGTTATAAATAATAAGAAGAACATACAAAGAATGCTAGATGCAGTCCCTGTTATGAATAATGGGTTAACATTATGTACAGGTTCTTTAGGATCTAACCCAGATAATGATATTCCTGATATGATCAGAAGTTTTAAAGGAAGAATTCACTTTGCTCATATGAGAAATGTTGTTCATCTTGCTCCTGGTAAGTTTGATGAAGCAGCACATTTATCTTCTGATGGATCACTTGATATGTATGAAATCATGAAAGCACTTCATGATATTGGTATGGAAGGTCCGATTAGACCAGATCACGGAAGAATGATTTGGGGAGAAGTTGCAATGCCTGGTTACGGCTTGTATGACAGAGCTCTCGGCGCAACATACTTAAATGGGTTATGGGAAGCAATAGATAAATCATCTAAATAAATACAAAATATTAGAAAGAGGTGACTGTTATGAAATTAAATGCTAATGCATTAAAAGATGTAACGACTTGGGAAAATGCAGGATTTAAACTCCCTAAGTTTAATCGTGAAGAGGTAAAACAAAATACTATGGCAAATCCAAATTGGATTCATTTTGGAGCAGGTAATATTTTTAGAGCGTTTACAGCTAATTTGCAGCAAAATATTTTAAATGAAGGCAAAAGTAAAACTGGAATTATCGTTGCAGAAGGATATGACTATGAAATTATAGAGAGTATGTATAAACCTCATGATGATCTAAGTCTACTTGTTACTTTAAAGGCAGATGGAAACATTGAGAAAACAGTTGTAGCAAGTATTGTAGAATCTCTAATTGTAGATTCAGCAAATGTTGTGAACTGGTCAAGATTAAAAGAGATTTTTGTGAGTACTAGTCTTCAGATGGTAAGTTTCACAATTACTGAGAAAGGATATAGCTTAGTTAATCCTAAAGGTGAATTCCTTGGATCAGTTTCTGAAGATTTTAAAAATGGACCTAAAGCTCCAGTAAGTTATATTGGTAAACTTACATCTCTTGTTTACGAGAGGTATGTAAACGGAAAGACTCCACTTGCACTAGTTAGTATGGATAACTGTTCTCATAACGGAACTAAACTTTATAATGCAGTCAGTACATTTGCTAAAAAATGGGCAGAAAGCGGTATAACGGATGCTGGATTTGAAGCTTATATTAATGATCCTAAATTTGTATCTTTCCCTTGGAGCATGATTGATAAAATTACTCCAAGACCTGATGAAAGCGTAAAGGTTATGCTCGCAAAAGATGGTTTTGAAGATGTAGATTATGTTGTTACTTCAAAAAACACTTATGTAGCACCTTTTGTAAATGCTGAAGAACCTCAGTATTTAGTAATAGAGGATATGTTCCCTAATGGAAGACCTAACCTTGAAGAAGGCGGAGTAATATTTGCTGGCAGAGAAATTGTTGATAAAGTTGAAAAAATGAAGGTTTGTACTTGCCTTAACCCACTTCACACAGCTCTTGCTATATTTGGATGTTTGCTTGATTATAATTTAATTTATAAGGAAATGGAAGATCCTGATTTGAAAGCCCTTGTAGAGCAAATAGGATATGTAGAAGGATTACCTGTAGTTGTAAATCCAGGGATTATTGATCCTAAGAAGTTTATTGATGAAGTACTTAATGTAAGATTTCCAAATCCATTTATGCCTGACTCACCACAAAGAATCGCTACAGATACATCACAAAAATTAGGTATTCGTTTTGGTGAAACAATAAAGGCTTATAATGATAGAGATGACCTTAAGGTTACGGACTTAAAACTTATTCCTCTTGTTTTAGCTGGCTGGTGTAGATATATAATGGGAATTGATGATAATGGAAACAAAATGGAGATAAGTTCTGATCCAATGCTTGAAGAAGTTACGCCTTTCGTTGCGGGCATTACTCTTGGAGATAAAGGACCATTTAATGCAGAGCTTAAACCAATTTTATCAAATTCTAATATTTTTGGGGTAGATCTTTATGAAGTTGGACTAGGAGAAATAGTAGAAAATTACTTTGTCGAACTAGTATCAGGTAAAGGTGCAATTAGAAAAACTTTAAAAAAGTATGTAAAATAATCTAAAAAACGCTTAGAATTATTTTCACAATACAAAAGAGTAGCCTCTTATTTAATTAAGAGGCTACTCTTTTGTAATCTACATTTTAGAAAAATGTAGATTAATGTATAATGCAATTTAGAGAGGGGTGACATTATAATGAGAGTTTCTTTTGAAAAAATGAAAAATGAATTTAAAAGAATATTAATAAAAAAAGGTTTTAGCGAGGAAAGAGCAGATGCATCAGCTGAGTTATTTACTCAAACTAGCTGTGATGGAGTTTATTCACACGGATATGTTAGATTTCCAAGAGTAATTGAATATATAGATAAAGGATATATAGATATAGATGCTGTTCCAAGTAAAGTAGAAGGAATGGGAGCTTTTGAAAAATGGGACGGAAATACGGGAATGGGTAATTTGAATGCTAAATTTTGTATGGATAGAGCTATTGATCTTGCAAAAACCAATGCAATTGGATGTGTGGCATTAAAAAATACTAACCATTGGCTCAGAGGTGGTAGTTATGGATGGCAAGCAGCTGATGCAGGTTGCATTGGCATTTGCTGGACTAACACTATGCCTAATATGCCGGCTTGGGGTGCAAAGGATAGCAGAATAGGAAATAATCCTCTAATACTTGCAGTTCCAAGAGAAGGGGGCCACGTGGTAGTAGATTTAGCTATGGCACAATTTTCTTATGGCAAACTTGAAGTAACTAAATTAAATGATGAGCAATTACCTGTACCAGGTGGTTATGATTCTCAGGGGAATATTACTAAAGATCCAGAGGAAATTGAAAAGACAGGCAGAGTATTGCCTATTGGATATTGGAAAGGGTCTGGAATGTCAATTTTACTTGATTTAATAGCAACAATTTTATCAGGTGGTAATTCAACATATAATCTAGGTAAAATTGGAAACGGTGTAGAATATAATTTGTCACAAATATTTATTGCCATTGATACAACTAAAGTATCAGATAATGAATTTTTGAAAACTGCAGTAAATGAAGTACTGAATAATATTAAAACCTCAGAAAGAGTCCATGAAAATAATGAAATATATTACCCCGGTGAGAGAACATTGAATACTAGAAAGAAAAACTTTGAAGCTGGAATACCAGTAGATGAAAAGAGATGGAAAGCTATAGAAAACATGTAAGTCTGATATTTTAGTTAACTAGAATTTTGTTAAATTTAGCAAGAATTTAATAACTAGGGAAAATAGAATGTAAAATAGGAAGGACGAGTAGATGCTACTCGTCCTTCCTACTTTAGTAATAGTAATTAACCAACAACTTCATTAGCTACTTGTTTAAGGATATCTGCTGAAGCTGCGAGGTCTTCAATGGTAGCAGATGTCTGTTCTAAAGAACTTGCAACAATTTGTGATGTATTAATAAGTTTAGTTCCATTTTCTAACCCAATGCCTAGGCCTAAACCACCTTATATTCACCTTTCAAATCTCGAAAAGCCTACGCTAAACTGATTTATTTTATTTATTTAACTAAAATTTAGTTAAATTTAACAAATATTCAATTTTACTTAACTAAGATATCATTTAAAAGAATAGATAATTATACAAATTTATACTATAATAATTGTGAAGTAATAATAAAGTTCCTAGGACAAAATATAGCATGGAAGGATAAAATTATGAGAAAACAACACCCTCTAATTCATACCTTAACAAATTTAAAAGGAAACCCTAGAGCCTGCGTTTATACTGAGCCATTATGGGGGATTCCTTTTAATTTATTTGCTCCCTATGTTTCTATATATATGTATACTTTGGGGCTTACAGATAGCCAAATTGGGTTTGTAGCCAGCATAGGAATGTTTTTTCAAATTATATTTTCACTTCTTGGAGGTGTAATTACAGATAAGCTAGGAAGGAAGAGGACTACTTTTATTTTTGACAGCATATCATGGAGTATTCCCTGTTTAATATGGGCATTTTCGAGAAGTTTCCCTTATTTTGTGGTTGCAGCTATAATAAATAGTATTACCCGGGTAACAATGAATTCATGGAGTTGCCTACTGGTTGAAGATTGTGATAAAAATAAAATAGTTAATATCTATACATGGATTTATATATTGGGATTGGGTGCTGCATTTTTTGCACCAATATCAGGACTTTTTATAGGGCGATATGGCTTGGTACCAACTGTTAGGGTTCTTTATATTGTTTCTTTTGTACTTATGACTTTTAAGTTCATTATACTTAATAAGTACTCAACAGAAACGGGGCAAGGTAAAATTAGAATGGAGGAAACTAAACATCTAAGTATTCCTACTTTACTTAAAGGATATTCAAATGTGTTTATTAAAATACTAAAGACACCAGAAACTTTATTGACACTGGGAATTATGCTGATTATGAGTATAATAAGTATAGTAAATAATACGTTTTGGGCTATTATAGTAACTGAAAGAATTCAAATACCAGCTAAATATATAGGGTTGTTTCCTTTTATACGTTCCACAATTATGATTTTATTTTTCTTTACCTTAGTTCATAGTATTGGAACATTAAAATTTAAGAAACCATTGATTATAGGTTTTTCACTATTTACAATGAGTCAAATGCTATTGATAGCAACGCCTAATAAAGGATATTTTATTCTAATAATAAGTATTATATTAGAGGCTTGTAGTATATCACTCATTAGCCCAATATTAGATTCAATGCAAGTGATTTTGGTAGATCCAAGGGAAAGAGCTAGAATAATGGCTGTGCTCTATGTAATTGTAGTTGCTTTTACATCTCCGTTTGGATGGATTGCAGGAATTTTATCTGGAATGGATCGTAGGTTTCCATTTTTATTAAACATTTTTCTTTTGATTATGGGAATTTTACTTGTTATTTTTGAAGCACGCATTGTTAGTCGCAAATCTACATTAAAAGGGATAAAGGTCTAAAACTTTTTATATTTTGAATGGAGAGTGTAATATGTCAATTAACGAAAACTTTTTACTAACAATATTAGAGACAAGTGATGTTCATGGATCAGTATTACCTATAAATTATTCGGATAATTCCTATGCAAGTTTAGGACTTGCTGCTTTATCTAAGATAATTATGGGCGAGAGAGAAATAAATAATAATACTTTACTTATAGATAATGGAGATATGCTTCAAGGTTCAGCGTTATCATATTTCCATGCTAAAATAGATAATAGTATCCCAAATCCAATGATTGAAGCTATGAATCTTATGGGTTATGACGCCGCTGTAATTGGCAATCATGAATTTAATTATGGCAGGGTTTATTTAGATGATGCTATCAAAACTTCAAATTTCCCATGGTTATGCGCTAATATAATAAATAAAACTTCAAGTGAACCTTTTACAGGTAATCCTTATATTATTAGAACCTTTGATAATGGATTAAAAGTAGGAATTTTAGGACTAACTACTAAGTATATTCCTAACTGGGAAAATCCTGAAACTATTATAGACTTAGATTTTGAAGATGTAGTGGAGAGTGCAAAAAAATGGATTGATATTATGAAACATGTTGAAGGCACTGATATAAATATAGTATCCTACCATGGTGGATTTGAAAGAGATTTGGAAACTGGAGTGCCATCAGAAGCGCTTACAGGAGAGAATCAAGCTTATGAATTATGTATGAAGGTAAGTAATATAGATGTGCTATTAACTGGACATCAACATAGAATTATAGAAAATAAATTAGTTAATGGTGTTTTAGTTTTGGAGCCTGGACATAACGGTAACGTTATTGGAAAAGTAAATATCCAGCTATCTAAAAACTCTGACAAATGGTTCGTGAAAAGCAAAAAATCTTCAATTATTAAAGCTAATGGAGCAGAGGTTAATAAGAGAATTTTAGACGCGATGCGTAATATAGAAGATTTAACACAAGCATGGCTTGATACTCCAATTGGACATATAGAAGGAGACATGTTTATCAAAGATACATTTAAAGCAAGGCTCAAAGATAATGCGTATACTGAATTTATAAATAATGTTCAGATGGACGTTACAGGTGTTGATATATCAAATGCTGCCATTTTCGATAACAACTCCCATGGTTTTGAAAGTGATGTAACTATGCGTGATATCATTGCAAATTATAAATATCCCAATACACTTAAGGTAATTAGTTTAAAAGGGGTAGACATTAAATTAGCTCTTGAGAAATCTGCAGAATATTTTTGCATAACTGATGGAAAAATAGAGGTAAAAATGAATGGTAAATATTCTAAACTCCATGATTATAATTATGATATGTGG
>Ga0209123_1002918_pt1 | contig 13622 bp, 7 predicted proteins | sample BarGraIncu00431A_FD_184500 | JGI IMG/M metagenome (GOLD analysis project Ga0209123, IMG submission 184500) | Arctic peat soil microbial communities from Barrow, Alaska, USA - Barrow Graham LP Incubations 004-31A (SPAdes) (version 2) | ecosystem: Environmental > Terrestrial > Soil > Wetlands >...
AAACCTTATCTCTGGATTGTTAGCATATTCTTTTCTTCCTAAAAAACCATCAATTAAATATGATGTGGAACCTACTTATGGACAATTAGCTCTTTTTTAATGTTTTGCTTATTTCGAACTCAGGTTACTAACACTCAAACTAAACTTTTAGCCATATGTAAAGCACCAATGGTTTCACTAAGCCCAAGATATCTGGATTTGGTTGGAAGATGGGATGGTGGATTGGGGTGGTGGGGGGATTTGACTGCGTATCTCCAGCCCTGACAGGGTTTGGAACCCTGTCAGGGCTAAAGGCTTAACTTCTCCGATGGGGCTAATCTTATCTTGAATAATGGCTTCCCCATTCAATAGGAACAGGATTTTGTTTGAATTAGATTCATTGATTTCGATCAAAATGCAGTTAAAGGATGACAAAAAATGACGTTGCTAAGGTATTTGAACATAAGTTATAAACTAAAAACTATCTATCCCTCCTTTCTTACTAGCGAGGGACAGATGTTGATTAATTTTTAATTGTACTCACGATTCTCTTTTTTTCTTCCTTATGACAATCAGCGCAGGCCACGAAATGGATGTTATTTGGACTTTTTACATTGGCATAACTTGTATTCATTGTGGTTACATCAATCTTACAGTTTGATATCGCAGGATGGCAGGAAGCGCAGCTGTTTTTAGCATCGTTGCTGTGCGGATCGTGACAGGCAGTACAACTTAACCCTTCGTGAACACCACGTGGCGTGCGATCATCGGAGGTTCCTGCCTGATGTTGCGCATTTGGTGCATGACACTGAACGCAATTGCGCATGATCCAGTCATCCGAAACTTTGACTTTCCTTTCGCCTGCCCACAAGTTTAACTGAGGTAATTCTGTGGCGGGGAAATAGACTTTTTCATGACGGTCGTAAAAGCCTAATTTCGAAAAAACGTTTTTCTTTTGATAAAAGATTGTTTTAGGATCAGCGTAATCTGGTCTCATTTTGGGCGTTCCGTCCTGGTGGATCTGATGGCAGGCCATGCAGGGAATTGCAGGGTTTGTTGCCATCTTCGCGTCTTTTAGTTTCCAATGTCCTTTAATATTCATTGGTTCAACCACGTCATCAACAGTGCCTTCAAAAAACATTCCATGGCAACGCAGGCAGTCGTAGTTGATTTGTTCGGTTGAATTGTGTTTTGTGTTTAAAAATATGTGCTCATAATCTACTGAATGGCCACCTGAAGTCCACTTTGCGTATTCGGAGGTGTGACAACGTTTACAGTTGTTGAACACTTCCAATAGTTGTTCTTCGTTTAGTTTAATGTTCTCAACCTTCTTGTCTTTGATGTGGTTGACAATCATCATCCCTTTCTCTTTCATGCTGTGCAGACCATTACTCAACGCGGTGCCATGGCACTCTTTGCAATGAAGGTTACGATGGGAAGATTGTGCCTGTGAGTTGACCGATTTACCGATCTCGTGACACGAAGAACAGGTTTTATCAGGAGAGGCTGTGTTCCAGTAAGTATAAAAGGAGCCAAATGCGATGGTGCAGACGATCAGAATTACCGGAATCGTCAGCAGTGTTATTTTAAGTTTTCTGTTCATTGTTGCTGGGTTATTTAAATCGGTTTCCTTTTGACCATTCACTGGCAATGTATCCACCTACACGGAAGCCTAAAGCCATGATTGTCAAAGCTGGATTGAAACCTCCGTTGTTAACATTCAGGCTGCCATCAGCCACAAAGAGGTTTGGTACAGCATGAATTCTTCCATATTTGTCGGTTACCGAAGTTTTAGGATCGTTGCCCATACGACAGGTGCCAGCCTGATGTTGTCCGCCAGTCATACTTTTTCCGCCGCCAAGCGATTGCCAGGTTTGTATGGCCCCGGCTTCTTTCAACCATAGTTCTGCTTTTTCGGACATTAACCTGCATCCTTCGATATCTTTTTCATGTCGTGTGCCCGATAATCTTACAACAGGGATTCCCCAGAAATCTTTTACCTCAGGATCAACGTCTACCCTGGAATCAAAGTTTGGAATTTCCTGATAAGGACCCACAACTTGTGCAATTTTTTTAAAGTAGTTCCTCTGGAACTCTTTATGTCCTTTACCCCACCTTGCTGCGCCCGGAGGGCGTACACCAGTAAAAAGGTAGGGTAGTCTAATAAATTCGTTACAGAGTACTCCTCCGCCCATGATTCCCGGATTATGATGACTAAAATCACTAATTGCAACTGAAGCACCGGGACCCAAATCGTCGTAAACTTCATCTTCAAAAATCCCATATGCACCGGTATAAGCATGTCCCTGGAGGTTATGACCCACCCAGTCATTTTCATTGCCGATTCCTTTAGGGAAGAACTTCGATTTAGAATTGAGTAATAGACGAGGCGTTTCAGTTGCAGATCCTGAGATTACTACGACGTCAGCAGTTTGTGTCTGTTTTCTGTTTTTCTCGTCGAAATAGGTTACTCCGGTGATTTTACCCTGTTCGTTTACAAGTATTTCACTGACCACCGAATTGATTCGTAACTCGCAATTGCCAGTTGCTATTGCAATTGGAATCACTGTATTTTGAGTGCCGCACTTGGCATTTACCGGGCATGCAAAACCACAGCAGGTGCGCATCCGGATACAAGCCGGACGACCGCCATAAGGAACTGAATTACGCAACATTGGAATAGGAAAGGGGTGATACCCCAATCGTTTGGCCGCGTCATACAGCAACTTTGCCTCTTTGTTATGCGAAAAAGGAGGCATTGGCTGAGGTTTACTGCGTGGTGGTGCAAACGGATTTTGGCTGTCGTCTCCTGCTACACCAATCTCCCATTCTGCCTTTTCGTAGCACGGCTCAAGATCTTCGTAGGTGATGGGCCAATCGGAAAGTGTCGAACCTTCAATGGCTCCGTAAGTGGTATTCAGTTTAAAATCTTCCTGCATAAAACGCCAGGCCATTGCTCCGTAACTAACGGTGCCTGACCCAACACACGCTGCGTTGTTATTGTAACCACCTTCACTTGGCAAAACTGTATTTGTGCTTCCATTGGGATTTGCTATAACCCGTTTGTAGCGCAAGTCATCAGGACCATACGCATTGCCAAGAACAGTGGTTCGTTGAGATTTTAATTCGTCGGTATCAGTATCATCAAAAGTTGCCCAGCCTCCGCGTTCGAAGAGAACGACTGAAAGTCCGGCAACACTTAACTCTTTGGCGACTATTCCACCTCCGGCTCCTGCACCGACAACGATGGCATTTACATGTTTATTTCCCATATGTTTAGTTGCTGTAACGGTTTTGTCCAATGATAACCGGGTAATCGAGTCTTATCATTTTATAACTGACATTGTTTTTGTTTCCTCCATGACGAGGACTTCCATAAAAGCCTTGCATAGAGTGGTTACGTATCAATCCGAAAAACTGTCGGTCAAACCCTTTTTCCCAGAGTTTCCCTTCCATTTTTCCTGCTTCCATGATTTTCAGAAACAGAGTTTGCTCCTCAAAAGGTAATTCCTCGAATCTTTTCTGATATTTGATTTTGCAGGTTTCCTGAATTACCAGGAGCCCTTTCCGGTAGGTTTCCTGGTAACGGGTGTAAGGTCCTGTTAATTGCATGTCGATGAAATTGGTGACACCAGCATCATGTCCTCCGGGCCATTCATCCGTAGGAACGATTTGTTCCACCAATGCGTCGAGTAAATCTGATTCCTGCACTGTAATAAATCTCCATGGAGAAAGGGGAGGATTGGAGCATCGGCTTAGTAAGCACATTCCACCTGCTCCCAATACGGAAAGGGTAATAAACCGCCGACGTGTTAGTTTCGTCTGGTTAACCATGAGTTGATAAATTATTAATTAATAAATTCTTTGTGTTTTCCTTCCTAAAAAGGATAATGAATGCCAGCAAAAGGATTAATGCCGAAGCTGATGTAACTGCCCAAATGCTATTCCAGTTATATGTCCTTAATGTTCCTACAGTTTCTGAAAAATATTCAATAAGTTGCCCGCTAATAAAATTACCAACCAATAGACCTAATCCAAATGTCACAAAAAAGATAAACCCTTGAGCCTGTGCCTTTAGCTCTGCAGGAGCTTTTTGGTCAATGTATATTTGCCCCCCAAGATAAAAGTAACCGAATATTATGCCATGTAATAATATCCCGATCAAATAGAAAGCAGACAAATCAGTGGTAGAACCTGTATAAAATGCAACATACCTGAAGAATAGGGCAATAAGCCCCAGGATTAAGGTGTTTCTCAAACCTACTTTTCGGATAGCGAAAGGAACGGTAATCAAGAAAAGCATTTCAGCCAGTTGTCCAATGTTCATGGTGATACTTATATATTCAAAATTACGATCAAGTAAGAATTCGGAACAATATGACCAGTACATCGAAAAAGGAATCATTGATAAAAACGATAGGATGATAAAGATGGCAAAATTTCTATCCTTCATAAGATAGACAGTCCGAAGACCTAGGGCATCTGTTACCGACATTTTTTTATCTTTACCAGTAGGAGGTGTAGATGGAAGATATAGATTGAATATTACAGCCATAAGTCCAATTGCAGATGCAAAAAAGAATGGAATATTGGTTCCATCAAAATGGATATTAAAAATTTTCACCACTATAAGGCTAAAAACCCCGGAAACAACCCAACCTATAGATCCGAAAACTCTTATCCGTGAAAATTGTTCGGATTTAGAATGAGTCATTGCTATTGAACTTGTCAAACACCAGGTAGGCATGTAAAAAAGCATAGCCAACAATAAATAAACAAACAGCCAATCGGGACTGCTTGTAAAGCCCGCTAGTAATAGCATAGCTGAACTAAGCAAATTCAGTGCTGCCAATACTTTCTGTCCATCAAAATAACGATCAGCGACCATGCCGATCATTGGCGAGGCCATGCAGCCGATGGCCATAGAACTAAGCACCAGTGACTTTTGTACACCCTCAACACCTATGTTTGTAAGATAGGCAGCCAAAGGCACCCACCAAACAGCAAACATCATGTATTGGAAAAACATCATCAGCGCAAGTTTGGTTGTATTGTGAAATAAAATTTTATTCATAATTTAAAATTAAATCGGTCAATCATTTTTATTTAAAAATTTAACGTATTGTATTTCATGGTGTAGCTTTATCAATTTTATGGTAAACGTATCTTTAAATTCTCTAATATAATTTACGAATTTATTGACTTAAAAACGATATAATTCTGCAATACCATGTCTAAAACCAAAATTGAAAACAATTTGGCTCAAATATTTTATGATTATTTTTCCAGTTATTTTAAATATTAACTACGCCATGTACGTTCTCGAGTTATGTTATTGGATAAAATATCTGATACAATGTTAACATTGTCAATGACCTGAAAATCGAACATCCCAACAGTGATGAAGTCGGCTCCGTTTTCGAATGCATATCGGAATCCGTCTTTTGGCTGTATTGCTCCAGCGGCTAATACCTTAAAAGCTATCCATGGTTTGTTCACCTCTTTCATAAACTCAATAGTACGTAAAGGAAAGAGATCCCATATGTTATCATGAATTTGGTTATGATCTATAGAAGACTGGCTGCCGATTACACTCCATTCAGTCCGATTCACTTCCGGATGAGCAGACCAGTATTTATCATGATGGAAAGTTTTTACATAAAAATCAGCTGGGATACCTTCTCTTTCACATGCCTTTATTGTCTCTAACGAATGTGCTCCTAGGCCGGTAACAAAGCCTTGTTTCTTTATATATTCAATAGCCTTTAACAGCATATCGATCTTCCCTTCCCTTACATAGCGATCACCTTCATTGCCTTGGATATATAGTGATGTTGCTCCACTGTCAATTGCCAGGTTAATATCTGATAAAAAATCTTTTTTAGGCAACATTGCCTGACAAATTGATTGAATATTACTATTATATATCCTCTTATATTTATTAAGAACCGGATAATATTGAGTCACCATAAAGGTTGTATTTATTCCTGACTGCTCAGCCAAATAAAAAGTTTCAATTATTTTTTTTTCATTATTATAGGCTTTGAAAAGTGTATCGGAATAAATGAGATCACGTCCATGTGCCCAACCTCCGATTAGGTTGCAGCCCATTATCATTCTTGATACAGTTAGGTTGCCGAGCTTCCCATAAGGTAATTTACCCTTGAGATCTTTTATTTGTTTATAATCAACCTTGATTGTGCCACCAGTGACAGCATCTGGCCCTGCTTCTGACAAATTCTTTACAAATGCTCCGGCAAATAAGGCCAAAAATGGTATTCCTGCAAGTCCTTTTATCAATTCCCGTCGCGAGCTATATTTTTGATTGACAGAGTCTACTTGAAGAGTATTTTTTTTCTTTTTTCTTAATAGATCTAATCCGAAGAACTGACCCGAATCATTCACTGCAAGCACTATCAAAGTAAAGAGCTCAATAATGTTCCTATTTACTATCAGGTAACTACCTTCGGACAAAGCTCCATAACTATAGCCACCAAATGGAGGATAGGCCAAATAATACATCAGTAAGAGGGCTACTCCCAAAAAAGAGGCGAGTCTGGTAAAAAGACCCAATATTAAGGCTAATCCTATCAAGGTAAGACCATAAACATTTGCAGTATCGATAATCCACATTCCGGTATCTCCAGAAATCATCCATCGGAAAAGATCACCAAATATCCATCGGGAACCCTCCAAAAATGGTCGGGCAGTCCAAGTAGGATTATATAGTTTTACAAGCCCTTCATATAGAAAATGCCACCCTATGACGATCCTTAATAAAGTCAGAAAAACTGATAAAAGCCGGTTTTTAAAAGTGTTAGAAATCATATCGAATTTTTTAAGATCATATAGAAAACAACTTTTCAGATGCCGCTCTGAGATCAAATCAGATGAAATATTTTGGTTGTAATAACATTGTGCAAATATTAATGCACAATGCTATTGCAACTTCTGTTTGTAATTTTTCGGATTTAAGGTAATTACTAAATTATACCCAACTCCAGTTGTCTATTCAAATTTTTGCACATGATTATTTCATTAATATTTATAAAATAAAATGTTAGCGAAAATCAGTTTTCGTTTTATAGTGAAAGCTAATTATATCCTGGATTCTGTTTTAATACAAAACCTGTAGGGGTTTTGCTTAAATCGATTTGAAAATTTGGTATTGGATAATATTCATTTTTTCCTTTTATAAACTTGCCACCTCTAATATCTGTAGTCACCGTTCCTTCGTAATCAAAATAGGTATTTAATGTTGTCTCAGCAATGCCCCAACGTGCAAGATCAAAGAAACGATGCCCTTCCATAGCAAGTTCAAGCTTTCTTTCAAAATAGATGGCTTTAAGTGCTCCATCTTTTCCAATTCCATTGAAGTATCCCACAGGATAGGTTGAGATTACATAATTTGCTGCCGGAATATTGGAAAATCCTTCTAACGGTTTTGAAGGATCTTTATAATCCTTTAACCAGCTAATTTTATTTGCAGCTCTTGCTCGAACCAGATTGACATATTCCTGCGCCTTATCTACTGAACCCGCATTAGCCTCTGCTTCTGCGGCCATTAATATTACGTCAGCAAAACGAATATTCAACACATTTATAGCGGTTCCGGGAGCCCATGAACTTTGGTCGGAATAAAGATCTTGAGTAGATTGCCAATAAACATTTTTCTTGGGCCCATAAGGTCCTCCATAGGATTGGGTGAGAACCCATGATGCACCGGGATAGTATCCCCAGTCATGAAACGGTATTGCACGACGTCCCACAGTCCAGTCTAAACGTGGATCAAGTCTTCCAGGATCAGGAGTAAATGGCTCACTTGAAAGTATGCCCATATCGTTTTTTACTGCCATCTGATTGTAACCATCCAGCAAAGGTAAGCCGGAAGCATCAGTACGATATGAATTAACAAGTTCTTGACTTGGCTGGTGAAAACCTCCACTACGGCGAAATGGAGCATTACCACCGGGGAAATTCAACATTCCTCCTTGATTCGAGTTCGCAACGGAATTAGTTCCATTATTAACAGACATTTGAATGGCGAAAACTGATTCTTTATTGTTTTTCATTGCTGCATCAAAATTATCCTCAAATTTGTCAACCAATCCATATTTTAATCCATTAGAAGTTTGTCCTTGTAAAATCACTTGCTCAAACATTGTTTTAGCTTCAGCATATTTCTTTTGGTATAAATATGTTTTTCCTAAATATGCTCCTGCTGCCCATTTATTTGATCGTCCAACCTCTGTTTGAGTCTGTGGTAAATTGTCGAATGCAAATTTGAAATCCTCTTCAATCTTTGGCCAGATATCCTGATCATTCGGTTGGTTAAAATCAATAGTGGATTCATCAATCCAAGGAACCATATTGAACATTTTTTTTAATTCAAAATAATAATGACCTCTTAGGAATCGGGCTTGGGCTTCAATATTTTTTCTATCCTCCTCCGAAATATTTTTTGCTTGGGGCAAAACGATCAAAACGGAATTTGATGCTGTCACTCCATCATATAATGCTTTCCATTTATTATTGAAAAAATTATTACTCCCATCTGCTAGAAACTTTACAATGGGATCAATTGCAGGTTGATCACCGCCAAAACTCCCTTTATGTGCATCACCCCCAGCAATACTTCCATAAATCCAGTTATCAGGGGCAGTTTCCCATGCACTCGCAGCTCCTACTCCATCCAGTACAGCATATGCTCCAATTAGGAGTTTTTCAACCCCTTCCTTATTTGCCAATACCTCATCTCCTAGCGCTCCTTGAACGGGCTTTTGAAGAAATTCATTATTACAAGAAAGAAATGCAGAGAAAAGTATTACTCCCGCTAATACAAATATATTTTTTGTCTTTTTCATATTATTGCTTCTTAAAGTTTATCATTGACATTAGAATGTAAGATTTACCCCCATTAAAAACTGTCGTTGACTGGGATATGCTCCTTCATCAATGCCGAAATTTACAGAACCTCCTGAAATTTCAGGATCCAAGCCTGAGTAATTTGTGATCGTAAATAGATTTTCTGCTTGTATATATACTCGTAGTCGATCAACCTTTAATAGTTCTAATAGTCTGGGGGGAAAAGTATAGCCGAGCTGCACGTTTTTAGCTCTTAAATATGATCCTTTTTCAACGAAATATGAGTTTGGTACATTGGCACTAGAGAATGATCCTAACTCTTCTTGAATAGGTGCTTTTGCATTATGGTTAGATGGCGTCCAAGAGTTATATAATGCAGTATGGCTTTTAGGACCTTTAAACGAACTATAAAAATCCGTCCACCAGATAACATTATTCCAGATGTCATTGCCAGCTACTCCATAAAAGAAAATGCCAAAATCAAATTCTTTATAATTTAACCCGAGATTCAAACCATAACTAAAATCCGGATTTGGATTTCCTAAGAATGTACGATCGTCAAATGTAATTTTTCCATCTCCATTGATATCTGCATAACGAAACCTTCCAACTGCAACATCAGTTTGATAAATAGCATTTGGGTTTTCAGTATTTCTTACGCTTGCATTCGCCGCATCAATCTCTTCTTGTGAATTCCAGAATCCTTCAATTTCAAATCCATAAAATTGACCTACAGAATGACCGACAGCATTACGCACAATGGTACTTCCATTAAAGCGCCGTCCATCTATGTCGAAATAACTAGCAGAATTCGAAATATTTAAAATTTCATTATTATAACTTGTAAAATTCACACTTGCATCTAATTTTAGGTCATTTGTTATCTTAAAAAAAGTAGAAGCTGACAGATCAATTCCTTTATTTCTCATTGCCGCAATATTTACAAACGGTTTTGTAGCAAGTCCCGCTGTTCCTATTAAGTCAGGATTGTAAAGCATGTCTTCAATGTCTTTACGATAATAATCTATTGTTAAATTTAATTTTCCTTTAAAAAGGTTTGCATCAAGTCCAATATTTAAATTTATATTTTTCTCCCAAGCTGCATCTGGATTTCCGACCCTGTTTTTCTTAAACCCTTCAACTAAAGAGTTCCCTGAGCCTGTTATATCATAGGACGATAGTTGGCGGTCACTACCATAAGTGGTGAATGAATTCGCTGCATCTACATTTAATTGATTCCCCATTATCCCATATCCTGTCCGAATTTTCAAATCATCAATCCAATCAAGACTTGCTTCCTTCATAAAGCTTTCTTCCGAAATGCGCCATGCGGCGCTCACTGCTGGAAACCAACCAAATTGTTTATTTAAGAAACGAGATGAACCATCCCTTCGAATCGTTACCCCAAAAAGATATTTATCATTAAAGATATAATCCAGACGGCCAATATATGAGAATAATGCATCAATATATTTGCTGCTATAATTGGTCTGTGTCCCAGATCCAGTGCTTAAATTGGTGAAATTTGGATCAAATGAGAAATAGTCATAAGTTGTACCTCCCATTGAGCTACCGGAGTTCTGGTATGATTCAGTTCCTGCAATTATAGTTAGTTTATGGATATCGTTAATTACTTTTTTGTACTGAAGTGTATTGGTCCAAGTCCAGTTATAGTTATTGTTTACACTTTCAGAGTAGAAGTTAGCTGGTCTATTTTCGGCATTTTCATACTCAGGGAAATTAAATGAATGATAATTACTATTCGATATTGCACCTCCAAAACTGGTTCGTAGTGTTAGATTATACATGACATCAAACTCGGCAAATACATTTCCAAACAAACTACTTGACAATTGTTTATTATTTTTGGTGCGTTCTTGTATAGCAACCGGATTTCTCGCATCTCCCAAAACACCACCAGAAGCTCCACCATAATTTCCCATAATATCATGTACCGGAATGATAGATTGGGTGCGAATGGCCATTCCTATTGCACTTCCTTCTGAGAGAGCTGTAATTTGCGGATTGTCCCTTAAAGAGAACGCAATATTTTCACCAATACGAATATTTTTAGTAACATTAAATTGGCTATTTGCTCTGAGAGTATAACGTTTTAAATATGTATTGATTAATGTACCTTCTTGGTTCAAATAATTCATTGAAAATAGATATTTAGCGCTTTCATTTCCCCCACTGACTGCTAGATTATGCTTCATTGTGGGGGCTGCTGTAAATATTTCATGAAACCAGTCCGTTCCTAATTTATTTGCCTTGGTAATTCTATAAAAATTTTGAATATCAGCAACTTTTGTATAAAATGGATTCACATTATATAAAGAAGGGTCAACACGTGGATCGCCTTCAAAGAGTCCTATTGGGGCGATATAGTCAGGTAATACTGGTGTTGTACCATTTCCATAAAGTGGATCACTAATTGGTTCATTCGGATTGCTGTTTTTCATTGCTTTCCATTTCAGATCTGCCAATTCTTGTGGGGAACTCAAATCCCAAACATTGCCTTGTTCAACGGTTTGAACCCCATAATAAGCATCGTACTGCACTTTAATTTTTCCACTACCTGATTTTGTATTAATGATAATAACTCCATTGGCTGCACGCGAACCATAAATCGAGGCCGAAGCATCCTTTAATACTTGCATAGTAGTTATATCGTCTGTGTTCAGATCGTTGATATTGGAAGTTGGCATTCCGTCTACAACAAACAATGGAGTATTGTTTCCAAAGGTATTAATTCCGCGTATACGGATTTGTGGAGTTTCTCCAGGCTGTCCGCCTCCTAGAATGGTAACACCAGATGCTCTACCTTGGAGTTGACTTGTTACTGCTCCAGTCGGTTGTTGGGCCAATTCTTTCATATTCAATACGGTAACTGCTCCAGTCAAATCTTTCTTCCGTTGCGTTGAATAACCAACTGCAACAACTTCTTCTAATCCAATAGCATCTTCAGCAAGTGTAATATTAATTGTTGCTTTACTTCCAACTAAAATCTCTTGCATTTTCATTCCCACAAACGAAAACTGCAACGTAGCATTTTCAGGAATACTGGCCAGTGAGTAATTACCGTTGTTATCTGTAATTACTCCTGTGGTAGTACCCTTTACAACTACTGCAACGCCGGGAAGATATGCACCGGACGAGTCAGTCACTTTTCCAATCACCTTTTTGTCCTGTTGCTCAGCCACAAATGGCTCCATTTCTTCTTTATCGTAAAGCGCAATCTGGCGTCCAAGAACCTTGTATTTGATTGATGAGTTCGATAACACTTTGTCCAGAATCTCCGTGACTGATTTTTGGGTTACCTCTACAGATACTTGCTTACTGACATCTACTTTTTCGTTGTAGAAAAATTTGAATTCGCTCTGTGCTTCGATTGCTTTGAGGACATTGAGAAGCGTTGAATTATTCTCTGTGATAGTTAACTTTGTGTTCTGCGAATACGTTTCGGCAGAGAAACTACTTAAGATTGACACCGTTAAAATTAGAATGGTTAGTTTCATTTTTCTAAAAAATTGATAAAACAATGGCTTTCTTCCATATTTTCGTAGCAATTTATTCATAACTTTGCAATGGTTTAAATAATGTTGTTTTTAAATCGAATCTGGTTTGAAGGTGGGAACTCCAATTCTCACCTTTACTTTTTTGAATCTGGTTGTTTGTTTTTCTCCATAATTGAAAATTTAGTTTGTAATTTGGTTCCTTCACTCATAATCAGGATTTACCTACCTGATATTTTTAATAGTCTTGTGTTTTTATCGAATTTATATTTAATGGGTGTTGTTGCATTAATAAGTTCAAGTACTTCGCCAAAGGTCTCCATTTCAATCGTTCCAGTATAACCCAATTTTTTCAGTTTGTCGCCCTGTAATTCAATTTTTACATTGTACCACCTTTCCAACGCTTTGGCAACATTCGCAAAAGGCTCTTTTACAAATATTAGTTTACCTTCTTTCCATGAAGTACTCAGTTCGGTATTTACCACTTTCATTGAGATATCATTGGCTGGTGTAATTATTGACTGTTGGCCGGGTTTAAGTGTTTCAAACTGGTTTGTATTGTTACTGACTTTTACAGATCCTTCAACCAATGTAGTTTGGAAGGTTTCGTCATTATATGCCTTTACATCGAAGGAGGTTCCTAAAACTTCTATAGCTCCCAACCTGGTTTTCACGATAAAGGGTTTACCGTCCTTGATCACCTTAAAATAGGCCTGGCCCGAAAGTTCTACATTACGGATTTTATCATATTGTTTGGGGAAGGAGATGGTCGATCCTGAATTCAACCATACTTCGGAACCACCGGGAAGTTTAAAACTGGTCCTTGCACCATAGGGCGTAGTAACAGTTTCGACCACACCGGCGTATTGTAGTTTTTCCGGCTTATTGTAAAAGATTACGGTAGTAGTTATTAATCCTAAAATTAATACCGCGGCAACTTTTAGTAAGTTACGGTACAAAGTAAACCTTCGTGTAATCATCCTGGATTCTTCCAGTGCAATTCGGTGGTGAATTTTGTCGAGTAATTGGCTGTTTTCTTTGTTTTCAATGGCTGTACTCAAAGTATCTTCCCACAGTTTCAGGATCTCCGTTGATACATTGGCCTTATTATCATCAGAACAAATCGCCTTTATAACCTCAGCGAATTCATCCGGGTTGCATGTGCTGTTTAAATATTTGCTAAATTTTTTTTCCATGTTGTACGTGTAATACACAAAAGGGTGGGGCATCCCCTGCTCCGAAAGCAGGAAATTATAAAAAAAG
>Ga0209123_1002919_pt1 | contig 13605 bp, 9 predicted proteins | sample BarGraIncu00431A_FD_184500 | JGI IMG/M metagenome (GOLD analysis project Ga0209123, IMG submission 184500) | Arctic peat soil microbial communities from Barrow, Alaska, USA - Barrow Graham LP Incubations 004-31A (SPAdes) (version 2) | ecosystem: Environmental > Terrestrial > Soil > Wetlands >...
TGGAAAATCTACATTACTAAGAGCATTAGAACTTGGTGTTTATAATCATATTGAAGGCGATGGTAGAGAATTTGTTATAACTGATGGATCAGCCTTAAAAGTAAGGGCAGAAGATAGTAGAGCTATAAATAAAACGAATATTTCACTATTTATTAGTAACTTGCCTAATGGAAAAGACACAAAAGAGTTTGCGACAACGAACGCAAGTGGTAGCACATCACAAGCTGCAAGTATAATAGAGGGCATAGAAAGTGGAGCAAAGGTTCTTCTAATAGATGAGGATACTTCAGCTACTAATTTTATGATGAGAGATGACTTAATGCAAAAATTAGTTTCGAAAGCAAAGGAGCCAATCACACCATATATAGAAATAGTGGGACCCTTATATAAACAAAAGGATATTTCCACAATAATGGTGGTAGGGAGCTCAGGTGATTTTTTTGATGTAGCAGACTCCGTAATCCAAATGGATAATTATGAGGCCTTTGACGTCACAAAAGAGGCTAAGGCTTTAAGTCTTGGAAATATAAATCGAAGAATTAATGATAGAGCTTTAAAAATAGAGATTGTTTTTAATAGGGTAGTTAAACCAGGAACTATAAAGTCTAGCGATAAAGGAGTTAGGATTAAAGCAATAGGGTTAAGTACTTTGTGTATAAACAAAGAAGATATAGATTTAAGGGGTATTGAGCAAATAGTTGATAATGAACAAGTAAATACAATAGGTTTAATTATGAAATGGGCAGAAGCAAATATTATGAATGAAAAATTAAATTTTGAAGATATGGTGGATAATATAATTTGCCTGATAGAGAAAAATGGATTAATATCCATGGATAGATTAAATGGTGGAAGTGGAAGTTTAGCAATGCCGAGAAAACAGGAAATAATGGCTACATACAATAGATACAGAAACTTAAAAATATAAAAAGTTATATGGAAAGTCTAAATAAAATAAACTTGTAATAATGAAAGGGGAAAAGCAAATGTATAGTTTTAAAAACGATTATAGTGAAGGAGCTCATCCAAATATACTCAGAGCTTTAATAGAATCAAATATGGAGCAAGAAGATGGATATGGAGAAGATAAATATACACTTGACTCTATCAAATTATTAAAGGAAAAGTTACAATCAAATGATGTTGATATACATATGTTTTGTGGTGGTACTCAAACTAATCTTACCGCTATATCTGCTTTTTTAAGACCTCATGAAGCTGTTATTGCAGCAAATACAGGACATGTATTAGTTCATGAAACTGGAGCAATAGAGGCAACTGGTCATAAAGTTATTTCTATTAAAGTAGATGATGGAAAACTTAAACCTATTCATATTAAAATGGCGATAGATGAGCATACTGATGAACATATGGTAAAACCTAAATTGGTTTACATATCAAATCCAACTGAAATAGGGACTATATATAAGAAACAAGAGTTAAAAGATTTATATGATTTTTGCACTAAAAATAAAATAATATTATATGTTGACGGGGCAAGGCTCGGCTCTGCATTATGTTCAAAAGAAAATGACATTAAACTTTCAGATTTGCCAAAGCTTACTAATGCTTTTTATATAGGTGGCACAAAAAATGGAGCATTAATAGGGGAAGCCTTTGTAATTTGCAAAGAATCACTTAAAGAAGATTTTAGATATCACATTAAACAAAAGGGTGGATTACTTGCAAAGGGTAGGTTAATTGGTATACAGTTTTTAGAGTTATTTAAAAATGATCTTTACTTTGAGCTAGCCAAACATGCAAATAATATGGCGGATATGTTAAAAACCTCAATAGGTAAGTGTGGCTATGAATTTCTAATTAATTCATCCACAAATCAAATATTTCCAATAATGCCTAATAAAACAATTGAAAAACTAGAAGAAAAGTATTCGTTTTTTGTATGGCAGAAAGTGGACGCAAATAATTCTGCAATTCGCCTTGTAACATCATGGGCGACAAAGGAAGATGCGGTTAAAGCATTTATTGAAGATTTAAGGTTAATTAGTAAAGTCAACTTTATGTGAATTTAACATGAGGCGTGAAATAATTGAAATTATTTTCAAAACGTGTGGTTACAATTTATACATAAATTAAAAGGCTATAGAATAACTAAATGTAAACAACCTGAGAGAGGTACTTTGTAACCTCTCTCAGGTTGTTTGTTTTATAAATAGAGTATAAATCTTAAGTAAGTTAATTATTGAGTTTTAACATAAACATATAGAAATCTTAACGCAATATTAATTAATCATTTATATACTATAATAGATAACAATATATTATAATCATAAAAATACCATATATACCAAGGGAGTTGTTGCCAATAAATATTAAATATAAGTGTTTAGCTAGAGTTTGTTTTCAATTAAATTTTAAATTTTAAGTAAAAAATGATCTTGTGAAAATTTATCGATAATTGTACATATTTTTAAAATTCAAAATATAAGTTAAGTATGGAATGCTGAAATTAAAACTCTTGAAAGGTAATGATCTCTTTAAATAATGGGATAGATTAGAAGATTAGGGAAAGGGGAATTAAGCAATGAATGAAGTACAAATAATTGGTACAGGAAGTTATGCTCCTCTAAATATAATGACTAATCATCAATTATCAGAAATTGTAGATACTTCTGATGAATGGATTGTTTCTATGACAGGTATAAAGCAAAGACACATTTCTCAAGGTGAAAACACCTCAGATTTAGCGACAAAGGCTGCTCTTTTGGCATTAAAGAATGCGAACGTTGGAGCTGAAGATATAGATTTAATAATTCTTGCAAGTACATCTCCAGATCAATTTGTTCCTGCTACTGCATGTATTGTTCAAGGAAATATTGGAGCAATTAATGCCATGGCCTTTGATATATCAGCAGCATGCACTGGATTTATATTTGCCCTTAATATAGCAATGCAATTTCTTAGAACTGGTGAGCGGAAAAGGGCGTTAATAATAGGTGCTGATGTCTTATCAAAGATTGTTGATTGGACAGATAGAAACACTTGTATACTTTTTGGAGATGGTGCAGGAGCAGCAGTAATTGAAGCAGGTAGCTTTCGAGGAATAATCTCTATAAATTCAGCTTCAGAAGGTTCAAAGGGCAGATTTTTAACTTGTCCTACTGTAGATGTGAAAAATACATATACAAAAGGAACTGAAAATTTTAAAGCAACAATAAGTATGGATGGCAAAGAAATCTTTAAATTTGCAGTAAAAACTATTGCAAGTAGCATAAGTAAAATTTTAAATGAAAATAATTACACACTTAATGATATTAAGTATGTAGTTTGCCATCAAGCAAATTTTAGAATAATAGAATTTGTTGTTAGAAAATTGAAGGCTGATAAAGATAAATTTTTCGTTAATCTAGATAAATATGGAAATACTTCAGCAGCAAGTATAGCCATAGCAATGGACGAAATGAATAAGGAAAATTTATTAAAAGTTGGAGATAAAATTATACTTGTAGGCTTTGGCGGTGGATTAACCTACGGAGCTTCATTAATAGAATGGACAATTGATAAATAAAATTTTAGGAGGAATTAATAATGGTATTTGAAAAAGTTAAAAGTGTAATAGTTGAACAATTAGGAATAGACGAAGCAGAGGTTAAAATGGAGGCCAAATTTGCAGATGATTTAGGTGTAGATTCTCTTGAAATTTTTGAAATTGTAATGTCACTAGAAGAGGCATTTGAAATTGAAATACCAAATGAGGATATAGAAAATATTAAAGATATAAAAGGAATTGTTAAATATATAGAAGAAAAACTAAAATAAATATAAGAGAAACTAAAATAATAGGAATTAGGGAGGGATAAAATGTTTAATTCCATATTTTTTAAAGAGTTAGGAGTGGAATATCCAATAATACAAGGTGGAATGGCTTGGGTTGCAGACAGTAGCTTAGCATCTGCAGTATCTAATGCAGGGGGACTAGGTATTATCGCTGCAGCAAATGCACCAGTTGACTACATAAGAGATGAAATTAGAAAAGCAAAACAGTTAACAAATAAGCCATTTGGCGTAAATATAATGCTTTTAAGTGAGAATGCAGAAGAAATTGCACATCTTGTATGTGAAGAAGGCATTAAAGTGGTTACCACCGGAGCAGGAAATCCAGGTAAATACATGGAGCTTTGGAAGTCACACGGAATTAAAGTGATACCAGTAGTAGCCTCTGTCGCTATGGCTAAGCGTATGGAGAGAGCAGGAGCAGATGCTGTTGTTGCAGAAGGGTGTGAATCCGGAGGACATATTGGTGAACTTACAACTATGGCACTTGTTCCCCAAGTTGTTGATGGAGTTAGTATACCTGTAATTGCAGCAGGTGGAATAGGTGATGGACGTGGAGTGGCGGCAGCTTTTATGCTTGGAGTACATGGAGTTCAAGTAGGAACAAGGTTTTTAGTAGCAGATGAATGTACAATACACGAAAATTATAAAATGAAGGTATTAGCTGCAAAAGATATAGATTCAGTTGTTACAGCAAGATCTACAGGCCATCCTATTAGGGTCTTAAAAAACAAGTTATCAAGGCAATTCCAAAAGCTTGAGAAAGAAAATGCTTCAATAGTTGATTTAGAAGAACTAGGACGAGGATGTTTACCAAAAGCTGTAAAAGAAGGCGATATAGAGATGGGATCAATTATGGCAGGACAAATTGCAGGTCTTATAAAGAAAAAACAAAGCTGTAAGAAAATAATAGAAGAGATGTTTACAGGTGCAGAAGAAGCTATTAATAAATTTATATAAAAGTGAATATTAATACTTTAAGGAGGTTCACTTTATGAAAAATAGGGTTGTTATAACAGGAATGGGAGCAGTTACGCCTATAGGAAATGATGTTAATGATTTTTGGAATAATATAAAAGAAGGTATTTGTGGAATTGATATAATAAAATCTTTTGATATTAAGGATTTCAAATGCAAGCTTGGTGCTGAGGTTAAGAATTTTGATGTAACGGTTGCAGTAGACAAAAGAGAAGCTAAAAAAATGGATAAATATTGTCAGTATGCCATGGTCGCAGCAGCAGAAGCAGTCAAGAATTCAGGACTTAATTTAGAAATGGTCGATAGTGAAAAATTATCAGTAATAGTTGGTTCTGGGATTGGTGGGCTTGGTACTATTGAGCAAGAACATACGAAGCTTACTCAGAAGGGGCCGGGTAGAGTGTCGCCATATGTAATACCTATGATAATAGGCAATATGGGAGCAGCAAACATTGCAATAAAGTACAGGGCTAAAGGTATGTGTTCTAGTATAGTTACCGCTTGTGCTACAGGAACTAATGCAATAGGAGAATCTTTCCACTTAATTCAAGATGGAAGAGCAGACGTTATAATAGCTGGAGGAGCAGAAGGATCAATAACTCCACTTTCTATAGCCGGTTTTACGTCCTTAACTGCGTTAAGTAAGAGTAAAGATCCTTTAAGAGCATCAATTCCTTTTGATAAAGATAGAAATGGATTTATTATGGGAGAGGGTGCCGGTATAGTTATACTTGAATCTTTAGAGCACGCATTAAAAAGAAATGCAAAAATATATGCAGAAATGAAGGGGTATGGATCAACTTGTGATGCTTATCACATAACTTCACCAGCTCCCAATGCCGAAGGAGCAGCGAGATCGATGGCAATGGCACTTACTGATGGAGATATTAAAGCAGATGATATATCTTATATAAATGCACATGGGACAAGTACTCAATATAATGACAAGTTTGAAACTGCAGCTATTAAATCTACTTTTGGAGATTATGCATATAAATTACCTGTAAGTTCAACAAAGTCTATGACAGGACATATGCTTGGAGCATCAGGAGCAATAGAGGCTATAATATGTGCAAAAGCATTAGAAGAAGGTTTTGTACCAGCAACAATAGGATATAAAGTTCCAGATGAAGAGTGTGATTTAGATTACGTCCCAAATATTGGTAGAAAATTACACCTTAAATATGCAATGTCAAATTCATTAGGTTTTGGTGGCCACAATGCTACTATAATATTAAAAAAATGGGATGGTAGATAACTATGGATTATAAAAATATTGGGGAGTTAATAAAAACCGTTAGTGAATCACAAGTTACTTCTTTTGAAATTGAGACAGAAGGTATTAGAATAAAAATAGAGAAAAAAGAGCAGGTGGTAGTAGAAAAAATCCCTGTAAATGTTACACCTTTAGAGAGGCTTAAGGATTTATCAACTCTTGGGAATATAGTTATAAATGGAGAAAATAAAGGGCAATTAGAGAATAATATAGTTAAAACTACTCAAAATACAGAAAAGGTAATAGCTGAGCAAAATATATTTGTAGTTAAATCACCAATTGTTGGAACTATGTACTCATCCCCAAGTGCTGATTCAGAAAATTTCGTAAAAGTAGGTTCTAAGGTCAAAATTGGAGATACACTTTGTATTTTAGAAGCTATGAAACTTATGAATGAAATTGAAAGTGAAGTAGACGGAGAAGTTGTAGAAATATTTGTTTTAAATGAAGATATGGTAGAGTATGGACAACCATTATTTAAAATAAAAACGCTTTAGTCAATAATTTAAGTGTAGGGAAGGTAAATAATATGTTTAAGAAGATATTAATTGCTAATAGAGGTGAGATAGCGGTAAGAATAATTCGTGCATGCAATGAAATGGGTATTCGAACTGTGGCAGTATATTCTGAGATAGATAAAGATGCCCTTCATACTCAAATGGCTGATGAGAGCATTTGCATAGGACCTGCTAAATCTAAAGATAGTTATCTAAATATGCAAAACATCTTAAGTGCTACAGTGCTTACAGGTGCAGAGGCAATTCATCCTGGTTATGGATTTTTATCTGAAAATAGTAAGTTTGCACAAATGTGTGAAGAATGTAATATAAAATACATAGGACCCAGTTCAGAAAATATTGATAATATGGGAAACAAGTTAAAGGCAAGAGAGATTATGATAATGGCTGGAGTGCCGGTAGTGCCTGGATCTGTCGGAGCTATTAAAACTGAAGCAGAAGCAATAGGCTGGGCTGGGAAAATAGGATACCCTGTAATGATAAAAGCTTCTGCTGGGGGTGGAGGTCGAGGCATAAGAGTTGTTACAAAAGTAGAAGATTTAGTGTTAGCGTATAATACTGCAAGGGTTGAGTCAAAAACAGCTTTTGGTGATGATACGATGTATATGGAAAAATTTATAGAAGAGCCAAGGCATATAGAATTTCAAATACTTGCAGATGAGCATGGAAATGTTATTCATCTTGGTGAACGGGATTGCTCTGTTCAAAGAAGGAATCAGAAAGTAATAGAAGAGGCTCCAGGACCATCAATGACGCAGGAACTTAGAAAACAGATGGGTGAGGTTGCGGTTAAAGCGGCTCAATCTATTAACTATAGAAATGCTGGAACTATAGAGTTTTTATTAGATAAATATGAAAAATACTATTTTATGGAAATGAATACACGTATACAAGTTGAGCATCCAATAACGGAAATGATCACTGGAGTAGATTTACTTAAAGCTCAGATAAGAATTGCATCAGGTGAAGAGCTTACTTATAAACAAGAGGATATTAAAATCCAGGGGCATGCTATTGAATGTAGAATAAATGCAGAAAATCCCAGCAAAAATTTTATGCCTTGTCCAGGTGTTATAAAATCAATTCATCTTCCTGGAGGTTATGGAGTAAGAATCGATAGTGCTGCATATCAAGGGTATAAAATTCCTCATACCTATGACTCGATGATAGGAAAATTAATTGTACATGGGAAGAATAGAGACGAGGCATTATGCAAAATGAGAAGGGCGCTGGGAGAGTTTATAATAGACGGAGTGGATACTAATATCGACTTCCAATTTAAAATAATAAATAATGAAAACTTTGTAAAAGGTAATTTTAACACTAGTTTTATTAGTAAAGAATTTAAAAATCTTTAAAAATTATATAAATGATACTGAAACTCATTTATTATAAGTTTTGTATAATGAATATGAGCATATATTATTGATTATATAAATTATATTAGGGGTATGTCTTAGAAGGGGGGAGTCATATGTTTGAATTTAAACGTATATTTCAAAAGAGTAAATACATTGAGGTTAAAAATTTAGGAAACGATGGTGATAAAAAACCTAATATCCCATCAGGAATGTGGGTTAAATGTAGAACATGCGGAAAGATCATTTACATTAAGGATTTAGAGAATAGTATAATGACTTGTGAAAATTGTAGAACCCATTTCAGAATTGGTTCTAAAGATAGACTATATTACACTCTAGATGAAGGCACTTTTATAGAATACGATGAATTTATGATATCGGATAACCCCATAGATTTTGAAGGATATACAGATAAACTTGAAATCATACGAAATAAAACTTTATTAAATGAAGCTGTATTAACCGGAGAAGGAAAAATAAATGGACAAGATACGATAATCGCAGTGATGGATAGTAATTTTATGATGGGAAGCATGGGGTCCGTTGTTGGAGAAAAAATTACAAGGGCGATTGAGAAAGCAACAGATAATAAAAAACCAATTATTATATTTACAGCATCAGGTGGGGCTAGGATGCAGGAAGGTATATTTTCACTAATGCAAATGGCCAAAACTAGTGCTGCTATTGCAAGGCATAATGAACGCGGCTGCCTTTATATAACTGTGCTTACAGATCCAACTACAGGTGGTGTTACAGCGAGTTTTGCTATGCTTGGAGATATAATCTTATCTGAGCCTAATGCACTAATAGGTTTTGCAGGCAAACGAGTTATAGAGCAAACATTAAAGCAGCAATTGCCGGAGGGTTTTCAGAGAGCAGAATTTTTGCTGCAGAAGGGTTTTATAGATAAAATAGTGGATAGAAAAGTTATGAAGGATACTTTAAGTGAAATATTAAAAATTCATTCATAGCGATTAGAGAAAGATTAAAGTAACACATAGGGAGTGAGATTTTATGGTAACTTTACCTTTTGAAAAACACATGTGTGAACTTAAAGTTAAAATAGATGAGCTAAAAGAATTATCAATAGATCAAAATATTGATTTAGAGAACGAAATAAGACAGATGGAAATTAAGCTTTATAATATGCAAAAGAAATCTTATGCAAATTTAACTGCATGGGATAAAGTGAGCATTGCAAGGCGTGTGGAACGTCCTACTGCGCTTGATTATATAAATAAAATTTTTGATTGTTTTGTGGAGCTACATGGAGATAGATATTATGGAGACGATTCTGCCATTGTTGCTGGAATTGCTCTATTTAATGATATACCAGTAACTGTTATAGCTCAGCAAAAGGGAAATAATACTAAGGAAAATATAAAGAGAAATTTTGGCATGCCTAGTCCTGAAGGATATAGAAAGGCTTTAAGACTCATGAAACAGGCAGAAAAATTTAAAAGACCAGTTATTTGCCTTATAGATACCCCGGGGGCATATTGTGGACTAGGTGCAGAGGAGAGAGGTCAAGGCGAGGCAATTGCAAGGAATCTAATGTCCATGTCAACTTTGAAAACACCAATAATCTCAATTGTTATAGGAGAAGGTGGAAGTGGTGGAGCTTTAGCGATGGCAGTAGCTGATGAGGTTTGGATGTTAGAACATGCCATATATTCTATATTATCACCAGAAGGATTTGCTAGTATATTATATAAAGATGTTAGCCTTGCTAAAGAAGCTGCTATTTCAATGAAAATAACAGCTCAGGATTTAATTGAATTTGGAGTAATAGACAGGATTATAAAAGAACCTTTAGGTGGAGCAGATACTAATGTAGATGAAATGGCAGTAAGTATTAAACGAAATCTAGAGGAAGCAATTGGTAGATTAATTTGTGAGCCTATAGAATCACTACTTACAAAAAGATATTATAAATTTAGGAAAATTGGGAAAGTAGTAGAAGAAATTTAATTCTGAGTCTTTTTGAAAAGTATATATGCTTTTTTTTTTTGTAATATAAATAAGGTATTATTGTTTCTTAACATAAACATATAGAAACCTTAACGTAATATTAATTATTCAATCATATACTGTAATAAGATAAACAGTAATATACGACATAAAATTCCAAATTACAGACATAAAAACATCTTAAAAACCTATAGTTTATAACAATTGTGTAGAGTTTGATGTTATCCATAAATATTATTTTTAAAAATTAAATTTTAAAATTATTTAGTATATGGAAGGGGAATATAAAATGTGCATTAATAAGATTAATCAGAAGGGGATTAAGGCAGAGGTATATGAACTTATATCAAATGTAACTGGTCATAAAACTTCAGACCTTGATTGTGAAATGTTTCTTGAAAGTGATTTAGGAATTGATTCAATTAAAATGGTAACACTTATGAATAAAATAATGAAAATTGTATCGTCTGATGAATTAGAGAATTTTACAGCTAAATATCCTATAACATATTTAATGTCTCTTCAAACAATAGGTGAAATTGTTCTAATGTTTGAGGAATTTTATAATGTGGAGTCAACAGAGCAAAATGAAACAGAAGAGTTAGTAATTTTAAATGCTCAATACCCATTTTTAGTATCCTATTGGTCAGTAGGAACTCTAACTATTTGTTCTGGTGTAAAAATTCAAGGTCCACTCCAATTAGATATATTGCAGAAAAGTTGGCTGGAATTGGTAAAAAGACATCCTAGCTTATGCTCTGAGTTCGAAGCTGATGATGATGCAAAAAACTTTAAAGACTATAAACTCAAAGTATATACAAACCCTATATTGCCTGATATACAGATTCAGGATATAAGACATCAATCAGAAGAAGCTAAAAATGTAACAATAAAAAATACTATTGAAGGATTTCTTAATGAAACATTTGATATTTTCAAATATCCACTTCATAAGTTTGTAATTATTCAAATAAACAATACTCAATATGAGTTGATTCTTGCAAACAACCACTTGGTGTCTGATGGATTAGGAAATCAGCAAATACTTCGCGAAATGCTAGAAGTTTATTCTTCAAATTTGCAGGGTGTTAATTCTAATTTACAAGAAACATTAAAATTATCAGATTATAATAAAGTAGTCTCTGAAATTAATAACTGGAATGATCCTAAAGAATATAAAAATCTAGAAAATTATATACAAACTTATGGGAAAACAAAGTATAGATTTAATCCATTTAACGATATTAATGTTAAAAATGATTTTGCTCAAATAAAGACACAAAAGTATTGGATTAGTGAGATTGTCACAAATCTTCTTATAGACAAATCAAAAGCATGGAGAGTTTCTTTGTTTTCACTTCTAGTAAGTTCATATCTAAAATCCACGTCACAGCTGGATGATAAAAATAATGGAATAATCTTAAATTTACCTACAGGTGGGAAAGTATATCCTAATGTTGACGCAACAGGACTTATAGGGTGTTTTGCACAGAATATGTCATTAAGCTTCAATTTAAATGATTGTGAAGATAACTGGGAAACATTAGCTATAAAGGTAGATGAGGAAATAAAGAATAAAATATCTGCAGGGATAGATAGAGCACAAACATCTATAACCGCCCAAATGGCTAAAGAACAGGATATGCTTGAACATGGGAAAATGCCTAAAACAACAGCTTCTATTGTGCGCTCAACTCTAAAATCAAACTTATATCTTTCTTTTGTTGGCAATACTGAGCTTAAAGAAAGATATGGCGACTTAAAAATAGTTGATTATGAAGCATATACATCAACTAACGTAGGAACCATAGATAACCTCATAGAGTTATTCCAAAATCAAATTATAATTACTTCTAATTATGATAGTCTATATTTTAGTCAAGAGAATATTAATTTAATAATCGACAAGTTTATAGATAATCTCAATTCTCTCGCGGAATATAAAATACAAGTCAAAGATAAAACATTAAAATGCAGTGATTCAAAAGATAAAGTTTTACTTGAAGAACTTGAGAAAATAACTCAGGAAGTTTGCTGTACAACTATTTGTAATGAAGATATACATAAAGACTTAGAGTCGGATTTTGGGGTAGATTCATTACAGCTTATTCGGATAATAACAAGACTTAGTAAGAAACATACAGGAGTTGATAAAAACTCTCTTTTTGGATGCAGAACAATAAATGAAATGGCATCAATAATTGAAAAAGGAGATATAACAGAAGAATATTTAGAAGATGATGAACAAATACCATATATAAAAATTGTGAAACAGTGTAAGCTTACGCCTAATGCTATAGCAATTATGTACAATGGGGAGTCCATAACATACAAGGAGCTTGATAACATATCTAGCAAGGTTGCTAATTATTTGAGAACCCAAGGTATTAATAGGGAATCTTGCGTTGGAATAATGGCATTTCCAGGTCCTTTAATGCTAATTGGAATGATTGGTATCATGAAGGCAGGTGCAGCTTATGTGCCGGTGGATCCTACTTATCCCACAGATCGCGTTCAATATATACTAAGCAGTGCAGGAATAGAAGTTTTACTTACTGAGAATGCATTAAGAGAGCAACTAGATCAATTAATAAATGATGATTCTTCAATAAAAACACTTTTATACCTAGACTATGGAAATAATATAAGTTCAAATCATAAGTACCAACAGGTTTCTAAGGAGCAATGGATAGCTAGCTCTGGTATTAATCCTGAATTTATAAATATGCCAGATGACTTAATGACGATTCTATATACTTCAGGCTCAACAGGAAAACCTAAGGGTGTTATGCTTGGTCACGAGGGTTACATGAATAGGCTAAAATGGCATCAAGATACTTTTAAACTTAAACCAGGGGAACGCGTTGCGCAAAAGACATCTTGTTGTTTTGATATTTCTGTTTGGGAGCTTTTCTGGCCTTTAATGTATGGAGGCACAGTATGTCCTGTAAGAGCAGAAATCGTAAAAAATCCATGGAGCCTTGCTAAATGGTTAGTAGATACAAAAATAAATATAATGCATTTTGTACCATCTTTGTTTGGAGAATTTGTAAATGCCTTAGAGGATGATAATTTTGATTTTAATGATTTAAGATGGCTTATTTTTAGTGGTGAGGCTCTTCCTATGCCAATAATACAAAAATGGATAGACAAGCATGGGTTAGATATAGGTCTTGCGAATCTTTATGGACCTACAGAAGGCTCTATTGATGTTACCTGTCACATAATTGACAAAAGGCCAGGTACTGATGGAGAAAACAGCATTCCAATAGGTAAACCAATTACTAATGTATTTATAAAAAATTTAGATGTAAATATGAATGAACTTAAGGATGGAGAAATAGGGGAACTTTGGATTGGTGGTATCCAAATTGCGAAGGGTTATAAAAATAATATACAGAAAACGCAGGAAGCTTTTAAACGTAATCCTTTTAATGACGTACCAGGAGAATATATATATCGAACGGGAGATTTAACCTCAAGGATGGAAGATGGAAGTTATAATTATCTTGGACGAATAGATAACCAAGTAAAAATAAGAGGATTTAGAGTTGAACTTGGAGAAATTGAGGCAGTAATTGGGGGCCATCCAAGTGTAAATGAAGTAGCTGTAATTGCTATGGACTATATTGAGGGACAGAAACAGTTAATTGCTTGGATATCAGGAGATAAAGTAACTGACAGTGATCTAAAAGAATGTATATCA
>Ga0209123_1002920_pt1 | contig 13602 bp, 9 predicted proteins | sample BarGraIncu00431A_FD_184500 | JGI IMG/M metagenome (GOLD analysis project Ga0209123, IMG submission 184500) | Arctic peat soil microbial communities from Barrow, Alaska, USA - Barrow Graham LP Incubations 004-31A (SPAdes) (version 2) | ecosystem: Environmental > Terrestrial > Soil > Wetlands >...
CAGTGGTAAAAACAAAGAAACTAATTGTGATGTAGTATTTGCAACTGTTCAAACTTTGGGACAAACAAAGTATCTCAGCGAGGAATATTTTAAAAAGGATGAATTTGATTATATTATAATAGATGAAGTATGGATAACATAGTGTAGGTAATATCAATATTATATATAAAATCAACATAAATAGTGTTATTACTGGCTTCGAGATTTCTCCACATAATACTTATTGTAGAAAAGCCTATTTTATAGTAAGATATATATAATATAATTAAAATATATAGGGAAGTTCTGTAGATAGGTGGGATTAGGTTGGAAAGTAAAGTCATTAATTTGAGAAAGACAGTCGGGTTTAAATATACTATGGAAAGACATAGCTATGAAAAGGAAACTAGAGGTGGAATTCTTAAGAAAGAATATGGATTGATAATTTTTAGAGATGTGAATACTGGAAAGAATATAGTTCACCCCTTTACTGAATTTATTAAATCTGAGTTTGGTAATAACAAAATTAAAACACAGATTGACAACGGTGGAAAACTAACTGCTTTTTTAAATTATATTCTTGATAATCAAGAGAAGTTAAGGCTTGGAAGTTTTTGTGAATTGAAATATGAGCACGCCAGCATTTTTTTAAATTACCATTGTGGAAGTCTTAATAGGGATACTGTAGTAAGATATAGAAGCGTATTGGCGAAATTTTACTATTTCATGGCAAAAAGAGATTTGTTAGATAACTGCCAAGAAAAGGATTTCATTGTAAATACAGTCATTAAAAAAAATGGAAAGATTACTAAAGTAGTAATTGCACCTTTTGAAGATGTTGATTTACCAGAAGCAAAGGCAACGTTAAGAAATGAGCATGACATGACACCTGAGTTACAAGCAATGTTTCTAGAAGTTGCAATTGAAGAAGTAAATAGAATCGCATTTGGAGTTGCATTATCATTTTTTGGTGGATTTAGAATAGGTGAACTTGTAAATACGATTTATTCTTCTATAAGAACTATAGGGAATTATGGAGAACATGGTTTATTAATAAATATTAAAGATAATACACTGCGACCAGAATTGAAGAATAATACTGCAAAAGGATTTGCAAAACGTCCAAGGTTTCAACAAGTGTTATCTCCGTTTGGACTTATGGGTTGGCTTTTAAAGATGCATAGGATGAAATACAGTGCAAATGGAAAGAATAATGCTGTTTTTATAAATGCTAAAGGTCAACCAATGTCTTATGAAAGCTACAAATATTATTTTGGGAAACTAAAGAAAAAGTTTTTTGAACGATTAGACAAATGTGAAAATCCATTATTAAAATCTCAATCATTAGTTCTACAAAGTAGAAGATGGTTTACCCACATAGGTAGGGGTGTATTTTCAAATAATATAATTGATACCGTGGACAACGCAAGTCAAGCCCAGGCACTAAGAGGAGATAAATCCATAGATTCTGTATCGGTGTATATTGGTGATAGTAGGCGCTTAGGCAAAAAATTTGAAAATAATACTGAGGATGTATTTCTGAAATTGATGGAGAAGTTTGTTGGTAGGTAGGGGGATTATAATATGAATATGAAAAGCTTTGATGAGGTGCTAGATATTCTTGATACAACTACAGTAACTTTAAAAAAATATATAAACAAAAGTGATGTAGAAAGAATTGTAATTGATGGAGTACATTATTTTGAAAAGGAAGAAGTGGATAGACTGTTAAAAAACAAGATATGTAAAGTGCCTTTTTACATTAGGATACCAGAAGGATATATAACTTCAATGGAAGCTACGAAGATGTTAGGTTTGTTTAAAAGTACAATTTTCCAAGATATGGATGACATAGCCACTTTAAGAATACAACGAAAATTATTTATTTCTAAAAAAGACGTATTGCAGAGATTAAAGAACAGGGAAGAATTAAAACTTCTAGAAAATAATAGTAAATGGGTACGGTCTGCTTCCCTAGGCATTGTCATATCTAATAAGATTGATTTCCTTGTTAAGCAAAATCAGATTGCTGCGGATAAAATACGCATATTTTATAAAGGTAAACAACGTATAAGATTTCTACATTCTGAGATTGTAGATGATATATTAAAAAATAAACTTAATCGCAAAGGTATTATGAAAATTAAGAATGATATTTTCGTCAAAGATATATACGACTTTAAAGACTTTTCCGAGTCTATAGAAAAGGTAATAAATCTGGAAGTAGTAGTTAAAGGATATAATTATTTCTCACTTGACAAAGTTGAAGAGATAACAGGAATGAAAAGCAATGAGTTAATAGCATTAATTGAAAATGGAACCTTGAAAAAATTTGTAAAGGAAGTTGATGGGCATCCAGCTAAGCCGTATAAAATATATCAAAACGGTGTAATTAAACTTTTAAAATTTAAAAGATATGTATCAGCCCATGATATAAGCGAAATAAGTGGAATTAATTACAAGACAATAATAAAGTTTTTTAATGAGGTCAGAAAAGAACAAGAAGATAATATCGTGGTTTTTTGCATGAGAACTTATGCAACAATTGATATAGCATTACGAGCACTCCACTTATATCTTGTTAGGAAAGCATCTCATCAGAAAGATTTGAAGAAAATATTGGACTGTAGATTAGGACTAATAGAGACTGATTATGAAGAAACTTTTAGCATGGGTAAAAGCTATTTGTATGGTCAAATTGAGAGACTAAAAAAATCAACTAACATAAATAAAAGAACTGAACTAGCAAGGTATATAAATACAATAGAAGCTATTTTAGATAATCTAGAAAAAGAGGCTTTTGATTATGACAACGATGATATAATTCAATTTGCGCTTGATTGGGATTTAAAATCGTCTTATGAACGTAAAGCCTACGCTTTTCTTAACTATATTAGAGAAAGCAAAAATGAAAAGTGTAAATATAGCAAACAATTGGGCGAAAGTATAGTGGAACAGTTTAGAGTTAAAAATGGAAATCAGTGCTCTAAAATATATACGGAAGAGCAGTGGTATGAGTATTATAAAACCCTTTGGAATATAGACAACCATATACTGTGGGCATTTGAATATGATAGATATTCACAGGTATGGTTGTATTGTTTGTTGCATCTCACTATTACGTGGCGAAGTAAGGATATATTTAACAAGATTCCTAATATTCCATTGGAAGTAATAGACGTCTATGATTTTCAATGGTTTAAGGATGGAAATGAATTTACATTGAGTATGGCATTGAAAGTTCTAGAGTGTGTTAGATTTTCATTAGATGGTATAGTAGCATATAAAAACAAAATGAATCTACACTTTAACGTGCCTTTATCTTTGAAAATTACTACAGCGATAGCGTTGGTAATTAATGAGATTCATAGGAGAAAAAAGGCAGAAGATAATATCTTTTATAAATTGAAGAAAAGACATCCTGAAAGAAAGGATTATTCTAAAGTTTTTCATAATAGGACATCACTTATTGAATTTAGCAATCTTAAAGCATGCCGAACATTGATTACTCTTGGTTTTGTAAATGCAGTTAATACACATGGCATGGCTGGTGTAGCATATATGATGAATAAGTATGCACGTTCACATAAAGAAAGTGCGGATAAATTGACAAATACTACGGAAATATATCATCAACTTACGAATACCGATGGTAGCGCAACAGAGTTAGCATTTCATGTTTTTGAAAGAGATAGCTTCGGATATTTATATGTAAGACTGCTTGAACTATGTTACAAGGAAGAACAGCTGTCGATTCTTTCACAAGACGAAATAACTGAAATTGTTGTAGATATGCAAGATGAGATGTCCCCTACCATGATTGAGCAACTGTGCAATGGTTTGATGAATCCAAATGAATTAATAAATATAAAATTAGAAGAAGTGATGGCATCACAAGCCGTTAATAAATCAAAACCAGAAGAAATTGGACTTTTGTCTGAACAATTAAGATGTATACTTATCAATAGGTATAAAAAAATAGCAGGAGAGCTATTTGAGAGTGATAACAACAAAGCAGAAGAATTTATCGTAAGTAAATGTGAAGCTGTTGATAGTATTGTTAGGGGATATGTGTCAGAAGGACAAAAGGGCAGAGATATAATTTCGGAAATTATAAATGGAGATAGAAATTGCTATACCCAGTATTCAAACTGCATCTATGATGAGAATGAGGTGAAAGAAAAATGTCAGCACTATCCTCCCAGTTCATGTGAAGGTTGTTTGTGTAATATTCCAAAGATAAGCGCGTTATATGATATAAGTAATAAGTTGAATATGCTCATGGATGATATGCTGGCTAATAATAGTTTAGGGGAAAACGAACTGGTAAGAGATACAGCATTACTGCATAATTATTTAAATATTCTGATAGAAGCAAAGGCTCAATATGAAAATTTGGATGAAAATATTTTGAGTTCTTTTGTTAATACTGCAAATGTTAAGCACAAAATAAAACTTCTTAGGGAAAAAAATAAGTTGATATATATATAGTAATACGCTGAATTGGGTGTTGCAATTAGAATGTTAATCTATAATGGAAATAATATGGTTAGGGAAAGTGAGGCAAAAATGAAAACTCTAGCTAATGGTATGTTGGTAAGTGAGGTAAGGCAAAATGAAGAAAACGGTAAGATTATAGTAACGAGAGAAATAAAGAAATATGATGAATCTAGAATGGATGAATACTTGAATAGTTTTGAGTTGTATAAATCAAAAGGAATCATTGAAAATAAATTTTTTAATGATAAAGTATGGAATTTAAAGAATGAGTTTGATGGATACCACGATAGGAATAATGTAGAATTTTCGTTTGATATTGTCCCTAAAATCAATAAGATATTGAAGTTTTTTTGTTTAGACTTACTATCAAATAAAATAAATACAACTAGTATCTATTTGGAAATAAGTAGAATTACAAAAATGCTGTTTGTGAGTAATTTTTTCAATCCTTTGGAGTATGAAGATTTTGAGGACTATATTTATAGTTTATCTGACTTTGAGCAAACTCAGAATAAAGACAGCATTTTAAAATATATAGCATTTAGTCGTGCTGAAGTAAATGAAGAATATATATTATTCATTAGCAATATAATCAATGCAGAAAAAAAATCTAGGATACTGCCAGATTATAGAAGCATATTATATTTCAATTATTTTATGAATAAATATGCGAGTTTTAAATTAACCAGTGAAAAATATAAATTCTACCCGCTAATATTGTGGTGGATGATAACAACATGCATACCAATGAGACCTGTAGAGTTTACAAGAATAAAGAAGGAAGATTGTTATGAGAAGGGTGGTAAGTATTACATTAAAATAACTAGAGCAAAACCACATTCCTATTTGGATAAAGCTCTTGGACTTAGGAAGGAACAAACACTAAGAATAAATAAAGAGATTTATCAAATGGTACAAGAGTACACTTCTCATGAAAAACATTCGGGGGACTATCTTTTATCCGCAGAAATGTTAAACGCACTAAGTGGTAATCATAAAAAAAGCAATTATGAATTGATATCGAAGTACAGTCTAAGAACACTTCTTGAAAAGTTTTACAAAGATGTTATTTTTGAAAAATTTGGCTATGCTTCAGTTAATAAGAATGAGGTTGTGGATTTAGAAAACCGCTATGTAGAAAAGACATCAGGTAATATGATAGTTAGACTACTACTGGGCGACACTAGACATTTAGCTATTATTAATCTTGTTTTATCAGGATATAATCCTCTTACAATTAAAGAATTAAGTGGGCATGACGATATAAATTCTCACATGCATTACTATAGCCACATTCAGCAATTTATTGATTCGAAGACAATAGTGCTTTCGGATTCAATTAGAACAGAATTAAAAGAATTAGAAGTAAATTATAGACCTCACGGGAAAAACATGAATAGAAGGCTGGAAAAGTTTACAGCTATGGTTATGGCAGAAGATGAGAGTGTACTGTATATAGATGGAGGCTGGTGTCGCAGATATAAAAACATGGTGCACTTATTTCCTAAACTTTGTTTATCAAGGTGCAACTCTTGCAACTCTCATATTAAGGACATAAAGAATATGGATATTGATTATATTGAAAGGGAATCTAAAGAGACACAAGCTGAGATACAGATACAACTAGATATTATGAAATTCTATTCTGATGGTACTACGAAAAATCGAATTATGGACAAGCAAACTGGCATATTTAATGCGGAATCCAACAGATTGCTAAAAACTGCTTCTAAAAAATTAGATTCGTTGATAATGCAAAAATCTAAAATTGAAGCATATAAGATGAAACTAATGGAAGTTTGAAATTGGATAGACTAAAGGGGTGTTACAATGGAAGACAAAGTTAAAAAAAATAAAGGTCGAAAACTAAATGTTGAGATTAGTAACAATGACATGCTTGTATGGATTGAACGATATCTAAGGGAATATCCTAATGAGGAAATTAAAATAAAGAGACTAGCTGAATTTTCTTCAATACCCAGACACTACTGGTACGATAGAGAGCCTATAAGAGATAAACTTAAAGAAACAAACAATCTAAAATATGAAGAATACGACATTGCAGTAAGTAGTAAAAATAAGTATCTTCTCGAACTGCCTGATGTTGAATCTCTTGTAGAAAACAATTATAGAAGCAAGGCTAAATTAAAACAGATAATAAGTCGGTATTTTGATACTATCCAAGAGTTTTACATATCATCATGTGAAAAATTTGAGTTGAGTAAGGAACATAAAAGAGCACTAAAAAAAATACAAATTCTTGAATCGAATTTAGAAAAAACAAGCATAAAATGTGAGCACTATAAAGGATTAGCGGAAAGCTATGAAAAACAAATTAGGACTATAATGCTCAGAAGCACTGAGTCAACTTTTAGGGAAGAAAATAATATAAAACAAAATCTGATTAAACTTGATAATACTAAACGAGCTTTACTTACCACAAAGAGCGAAGAATTAGACAAATTACTCGATAAGCTGTAGAAAAACAAAAAAATGGAGAGAAATTAAAGGAGTATATGAGGCTTCCTTTAAATTCTCTCCATTTTAAACTGATATAAAGTTCTTAGCCTGTGTTTTCTCGCTTAGGTAGTAGATTAATAGCTTGGTATACTAGTTTAGTTTCATATGCTAATTTTAATGATATTTCTGTAAAAGAACTTCAAAATGGAACCTGTTAATTGTATATAAGCTTTTTTAATCTATAAATTCTTTATATTGGTGCATTGAAATATTAATGTGCTTATGGCTATAGTATGTAATCGAAAAATAATTAGTTCTAAATAAACTTGTACTGGTATCCAGCAAGAATGTTTGTTACGAGATTGAGACGTTTAGAGCCAACTCTTTGTTGCACAGTGGGATTAAATTCAGTTGTGCCTTTGAATAGTTTATCACCAAAACAGTCAGCCCATTTCCAGATAATTTGCTTTAATTCATCTTCACTAATTTTGCGTGATATATAATCATCACATGCCCTTATAAGTTCGTCAATAAGAACTTTTGTAGTTGTCGGGTATTTTATATATCCAATATTTTTCATATGTTCCACCCCACTAAATTTGTATTAAAATTGTATTTTTCGTATTAGAATTGTATCATATTTGTATAATTTTAAATAGTCATATGTTAAATTATCATATGAAAATATATCTATTATAAGGTAGATGTAAAATTAATTATACAGCTTTATTGTTGTAATTAACGATGCTGTTAAAAGAGGATTAATATGAGATACAATTAAAAACAAAATTGAACGCCTAATTCTATGCAAAAAATCTGGGAACTCGGTGTGAGCGTACTAGGCGTCATATAAGCATGAATTGCTATTGCGAACCTATTCTAAACTCATTTGTTAAAAAAACATTTTTCATTTCTTTCTTTATCAGCAAAATCATATTTGGGATTTTAATCGTAAATACTCATATCTAATAATTCTTTGACGATTAAGAGTGATGAACATATAATTACTTGTTTTCACTGAAAAGGTTGTGCAAATACTTTAAACTTATATAAAACTAGGGACTCTTAACTAATTTGTCGGAATAACATATAATTTAGTATATTGTTTTTAAAGGGATTTAATATTTATTATTGAATAGCTACTATAAATTCCAAAGAGAACATGGATTAATTGAAGAATATACCGATGATGCAACAGGTACGGCTGTTGGTAAAACATTGACTTACGAGGAAAATGGGTGTATTCGAAACACAATATTTTTGGATAAGTTCATTCTTTCGGATACTAAAAAAGAACTTTCTCAATGGTCTATACATCTTATTCATCATGAATTATGTCATGTTCATGATAATTTCATGAAGTTCAATATGTTTGGAATGGAGTTTATTCTTAGAAAAGGAGGCAATTTAAATAGAATTTTGAAAATTCATGCAGTAAATATATGGTCTGAGCATATAGCGATTAAATTGTCTGTTTTAACTACATCCAAAGAACATGATTGGAAGACAAAATATTTAATTGATTTAATTAAAGTTAGAAAAGAAGAATTTAATAAAGCAATTGACTTGTATAAAGAAAATAATGATGTGAAGTCATTTTATGGGCAAATTCAATTAATCACATCTTCATTATTATGTGCAGCATGTACTGTTTATGGATATTTACATGGCATGGAAATTCTGTTAGATAACACAGAAATACTAAAAGTTAAGACCGCAATTAAAGAATACATAAAAGAAACATACTTTGATGAAGTTTGGGAATTGTTAAATGAACAATTAACAAGGATGTCTATTAGTTATCCATATTGGGACGACGAAATAGAAATAGGTAAATTAGGCGATATAGTACTAAAAATGTGGAACAAAATGGGGGCGTATCCTGTTGAAGATTCAAGAGGGGAATTGATAATAAACTTAAGGGGTAAAACCCCTTAAGTTATGTATCGTTTTTGTATTATTTGTATCATATATATATCGTTATTGTATTGATGTTTCAGCCTACAATTTTTGCATCAGTTAAAAGGCTAATCTAGAATTAAATAATATAAACTTACGGAAAAATTTCACTAGGAAATCTCAAATAGAAGCGATTAAAACTAATAAGTAGATTTAATACTAGGAATATTTAAATCCTATGCTGTCGATGATGCACTTGGACCTTTTATAACTAGTTCTGACTTATAAATAAATATTTATAACTTTAACTAAATTTGCTATATTCAATACTTCTTCTTTATTTTTACTATTACTAATTAAATATTTATTTATATCTAGTAAGTAGTAACAAAAATTTGATACTATGTCGTTGTCTTTATAAATGAATTCAGATATACATTTTCTCAAACTAGCAATAGTTATATCTCTGTCGTTATCTATGCAATGTTTACAATGGAGACTTTGTTTAGCTTTAGGTAGTAATAAATATAATAAATCTACTGTATTACAGTCAATAGTATTAAATGTATTTCTACAAATCTTAATTTCATTTCTGGTATAATTATCTTTAATATTCTCTATTACATCACGTAAATTTTGAGTAGCATTGCTTTTTCTAGCAATAGATTGATTTCCTTTTGACCCTTGAGTACTACCTATATCCATAAATTCAATATAACTATTAAATTTATCTTCTAAATTAAATACTTCTTCAAAAAGCTCGTTATTAAACTCATGCAGGATTATTAAGTATAATGTAAAAATTATTGCTAGAATGTTATTATCGTCTTCGATATCTGGAAATATCGCATCGCTAGTTTCGGATTTAAACATTTTTAATAGTTCTAATTTATTCAGAACCTTCTTTATATGTCTAGGATTTGCAAACTTTATTGATTTGAAAAATTCATTTATACATTCATAATATCCTTTACTATACTCTTTAAGTGGGCTCTCATCTCTATTTTTAATATCATTAAAATAGTTTTTTATAATTTTATCAGTATTGTTAGATTTGGGCATATTAAACGAGATATCAAAAATTTTTTCTAAGTATTCATCAGATTTAATAACGTTGTTATATTTTACATTAATAGCCTTTATTACTGCACTTTTATCTACACCGCAAAAGTACACAATTTTTTTACTGTAAGTAAAAAATAATTTAATTGCAGCTAACAAATTCAATACTTTTTCTGGTTCACATCTATCTAGGTCATCTATAAAAATAATTATATTTTCATAATATTCAACGATAAATTCATCTAATTTTTTAAATGCTAGTTCGAATTTTTGTATCCCAGCATACATAGATTTGTTTTCAAGTTCATTAACTGTATTTTTCATCGCTGCTCCTACTTCAAATTCAGCGATTTCAACACCTCCAATAGCTAATTTGGATTTTGAGGTATATAAAAAGTTTTTAGCAAATATCAATCCAGTTTCTATCGATTCTATAATATTATCTCTAATGGTTTTTTTTATTATAGAATCATTTTTTATCTCATCTTTAATTTGTTCTAATAATGATAAACCTAAATTCTCATCATTTTCGTACTTCCATGCTTCGAAAATTATTGTTTTAAATCTTTTCTTGGAAGTAATTATATTTTTGGGTGGTAAAATATCTAATTCATTTTTTATATAATGCATTAATGAAGTTTTGCCGCTACCCCAATCTCCATAAAGAGCCATCATATTATTACCATAGAAGTCATCCATATTGTTTAAAATATTAGTAATAGCATTACCTTTTGGTATTAATTCAAATAAGTCAGTATTAATATTCAAATTATTAATATGTAAATTATTAAATAAAGGTTTTCCGTTGTATACCATATTGCTCCATCCCCCTAATATTATTCATTTCTTATATTGTTAACTTAATTAAAATTGTAATTTCCTTATTTTATTATTATCTATATAATACCATTAAACACTATTTTTAGTAATGAACGTTTTGAGTTGTTTGCCAAGTTGAAATTTTCATTGGATTCAATTTGAGTATTTTACTTGTTATAAGTGTATTATTAACAGAATTTCTTGTCAGAAAAGTAAAAATATTTTTAATATAAATATGCGAAATCATGCAATAATACAACGTATATAAATTGTTAGTAAAATTAAAATATATGAATATAGAGTAGAGTAATATGTAGCAGAGTTAGCATTTTTAAGAGTATAAAAAGCTGCTCAGTACGAAGATAAGTTAGTACTTTCTATAATTTCTGCTAAATTAGCAGGGGATTTTGTGCAGTGCCAATACGTCAATGCTAAAATTCAGAGAATAGTCAGTCTTCTTTTTAAAAACCTAGCTAAAAAAACATAAATTTATGATAATAAGATAATTACGACCACTCCTTACACTATGAATGTACAAAACAAACATTTGGTACTATAATCTCCCACTTGAAATATGCTATTTTATAAGATATTATATGTTTATTAGTATCAAAATAATTATATCTATATATTTTACACATGAGGTGATTGTATGAACGCACTAAACGAAGAGGTTAACGAAAAAATAAAGCATTTGACACCTTCTCAAATTGAAGAATTAATGGAGAAATATTATAACAACGAAAATATAAACTTACTAATCGAAACATATAATATTAATATAAATTCAAGCAGATTATACACACTTTTTCCACCTATGATATGCGAAGGTGAGTTATGCCCGAATTGTAATGTTCCTATGATAATAGATAGAAAATCTAAATCATCAAGTTCATATTATGGAAGTAAACATGATATTCCTTATTGCCCTAAATGTAATCATTCAGACGGACTAAATTGTAAATGCTCTTACTGTTTAGAAAAAAGAGAGATAGATAATCTGACAAAAGAACAAGAAGAAAAAAATGAAAATGAAAATAAAGTTTTTCTAATAAAAGAAATGTATTCACTTGAAAACTATGAGCCTATTAGCCTTTCTGAACTAACATCTAGGGATAGGATATATCTAGGTGCTCTTTTACGACTTTGCCTTTCAGAAGATTTAAAATATATACAAGCTGTCGATAGTGTAGAAAAAGAGCTTTGCCCAACAGATAAACTAAAAAAAGAGGTTATACTTTCGTTAATAAACAAATCTTTAATTAAAGTACATCCTAATTCTCCAATAGACTCGTTTACTGGAACAGAAGAAAATCCTTATCCTTCTACCTATTACATATACCATGTAAATTATTGTCTCAATGTAGGAGAGTATGACCAAAGGGACAAAACTATTAATGAGTTAATTAACCCACTTGAATATCACAAATTCGATAAAGTTACAACACATGAAATATGGAAAGAAATAGCCCTTTCAGAATGTCTTGATTACTTATCACTCCAAATGAATAAAGTCCATTTCGATTTTAATCCAGGAGAAAAGACAATTGCCGTATTTAATGACTTTTTAAATGATTTTTCTGTAGCTCAAATATATGGGATTATATATAATGGAATTACTAGTGCTACAAGATATCTGCAAGAAACAAATGTATATAAAAAATAAGCTGCAAATTCTGTTATTGGTGCATGCCAAAGATATGCAGAAAAGGCTATTGTGAATAAATGGGACATAAAGAAATTCAATAGGATTGCAGGGTCTAGTCAATCAATGCTAAGTGAATTTTTCTTTAATAGAGTATTGAGGATTGGTGATGAGGGTTTTTATTCTCCTATACAAAAAACATATTAAGATATCAAATTTTAAATTATAAATAATGCACCATACTATTTATAATGAGTTTGCTTTTGAGGTGAATGCAGAATATAGTTTGCAAAGTTTAGGGAGTGGGTGAAAGAAACCATTGTCCAGATTGCAAATACAATTCATCACTTAAACTGGTAATGGATATTGCTAAAGCTTTTAATGCTTACGTTGAGGAATTATTTTAGTTTCAATATTAACCCTCATTATTAACATAATCTAAAGTAAATTTACTACGTAATATTCGCATAATATGGAGAGTGGATATAGTAAAAAAACTTATTAACTTATCTAAAATAGATAAGTTAATAAGTTTTTATGTATATATTCAGAAGTTTTCCTAATGGAGCATGTTAACGAAATGGCTCTTTTACAAGAGCCTTATTTTCATAGCTTCCAGTAAATATTCCATGTCATTACCTATACTGAACAAGCTTAATGGTGTCATATCATTATTTTCATCAGAGTAGCCATTGAATAGATTAAATGCTAATAAAGTTATTTTTTTACTACTATCGGTCTGAAACTGTTCTTTAGGTCCTTCTTCTGATTTAATTGAATGATTGTTGAAGTCATATAGTTTATTAATATGTCTCGCTGTATCTGTATTTAATGCTATTAGATAGAAAAAGGATTCTCTGCCTAAATCGCCTGAGATTACATCGTCTTTGGCAATAAAACTATGGTAGTTTACTTCATGTTCGTTGTTTTTAAATTTCATCGGTTACCATCCTTTCTTTATTAAAACTATAATATAAGATTAAATATTATATGCACAGTTATAACCTAATTTGTTTTTACCAAAATACTATAATACTTTTTCTAATTATCTTTTAATATATGAATGTATTATACTATAAAAAGCATTCTAAGTGATGCTTTGAGTTACTATTGTTACCGGCAAAGTTTTATGGTGAGATTTCGGCAACTATATTTACTGAATTTTTACCAGTTGTAAAAGGTTGCTATTGACATTGAGCCTCTATGCGTATGACTATCGGCCCTTAAGAACGCCTTAT
>Ga0209123_1002921_pt1 | contig 13595 bp, 12 predicted proteins | sample BarGraIncu00431A_FD_184500 | JGI IMG/M metagenome (GOLD analysis project Ga0209123, IMG submission 184500) | Arctic peat soil microbial communities from Barrow, Alaska, USA - Barrow Graham LP Incubations 004-31A (SPAdes) (version 2) | ecosystem: Environmental > Terrestrial > Soil > Wetlands >...
GGGCAACTGTCACAAAACCGGCGGCGCCAGTCAGGTACTGCTCAACAACTGCAAGCTTGAATTGCTCTGTGTACTTTGTCATGAAAATCCCCCAAAAGTTGATGTCTAACTTTTGGGGGTCAGTTCAATTTCTGCGCCGTTTTTTATTTCAAGCCTGCTTTACGTTTTAATGACGCGACGTACGCCGTACCATCCGGCGGCTGGCTACTGCGTTGGGCATTCCAGATCATTTCACCTAGGCTTTCCATGATCTGGTGATGTGCTTCGTGCTCAGAATTCAGCTTGTTGGTCAGCGCCATGAATGCAGCACGCACGCCTTGCGGCTGGTCGATCGAGACTTGCTCGGCAATTGACAAGTGCATCGACAGATGCAGGAATGGGTTGGTTTCTCCGCGCTCAACTGAATAGTCGGCAGCCAGCGCATTTTCTACATCGGCAAGCACTCCGCTATATTCCGGATGCTGGCTGATCCATCCGGCCGCAATCGCTTCCATCGGCGTCAAAATTTCAGTAGCGTGTTGCTTGCGGAATGTCTCGCAAAAAAATCGGCGGACATCTTCTTGAGAAGGGTTAAACATCAGGCGTCTTTCAGTATTGGGGTTTTATCCTTGTACGCGCACAGATCAGCGATCATGCAGTTCCAGCATTGTGGCTTGCGGGCAGTACAGGTGTAACGACCATGCAGGATCAGCCAGTGATGCGCATCGTGTCGGAACTCTTTCGGAATCGCCTTCAGCAATTTTTGTTCGACTTCCTCGACATTTTTTCCGGGGGCTAGCCCTGTCCTGTTCGATACGCGAAATATGTGCGTATCGACTGCGATAGTGGGTTGACCAAAGGCGGTATTCAGCACCACGTTTGCCGTCTTGCTGCCCACGCCTGGCAAAGCCTCTAAAGCTTCGCGTGTGTCCGGGACTTCACCGTGATGCTCTGCCAGCAGGAGTCGGGACATTGCGACGACGTTTTTTGCCTTGTTGCGGTACAGCCCGATGGACTGGATGTATGGCGTAAGTCCTTCCACATCGAGTGCAACTATCGCCGCAGGCGTGTTTGCGACTGGAAACAGCTGGCGCATTGCCTTGTTGACTGAAACATCGGTCGCTTGGGCTGACAAGATCACAGCGACCAGCAGTTCAAACGTGGTTTTGTATTCAAGTTCTGTTGTCGGATGCGGATTAGCGTTGCGCAAGCGCTCGAACATGTCCCGTATATTGGCAGACTTCATAGTGGCTTTTTTTGCCCGGACTTCTGCTGAACACGTTCCATCGCAGCCTTAATAATGGTCTTTTTGCGATCTTGCTCCATTTTCTCTTCAGGCGTCACCGCCTCACGCATTTTGGCAGCACGATCCGCTAGCATGGCCTCATGCTCTTGCGCCTCACGTTGCGTGCGTGCCGTGCGCAAGTCATGGCGCGCGCGCGCCGCATCTGCCTGCTGCTGCGACCATGCTGCCCATCCGGTTTTGTCACCACTAATGTCGACCATGGCAATGCAATCAACCGGGCAGGGGGCTACGCACAGGTCACAGCCAGTGCATAGATCACTGATGATCGTATGCATCATTTTGGCGCCGCCAATGATCGCATCGACCGGACAAGCCTGAATGCACAGTGTGCAGCCGATACACAAGGACTCGTCAATCACTGCCACCGGGCGCGGGCGCTCAATGCCATTGTCCGGATTCAGCGGAAGCACTGGCTTGCCGAGCAGCTTGGCAAGGCGACTTATACCTTCTGCACCGCCTGGCGGGCATTGGTTGATGTCAGCTGTACCGTTGGCAATTGCAATTGCATCTGCATAGGCGCGGCATGACGGGTAGCCGCACTTGGTGCATTGCGTCTGCGGCAGCAGGTCTTCTATCTGGTCGGCAAGTGATTTGGGCGTCGATGTGTTCACGATTGTGCAGCAATTTCTGAAAATAGCATTATCAGACAAAAAAGCCGTTTGCTCTTGCGAGAAACGGCTTTTGTAGATGGTGCAGGTATCGAATCAATCGAAAGTCGGGGTTTCTACGCCCAAAACCTTGTGCAATTTTGGCGAAGTGGTCGTATATTGCAGGTGAATTTTCTTTTCAGGGAAGATATACGGCGCTGCGGCAAAAGAAGCCAGTGCTGCTTCATGGAAGCCAGACAGGATAAGTTTCTTTTTACCCGGATACGTATTGATGTCGCCGACAGCAAAAATGCCCGGAACATTAGTTTCGAATTTTTCGGTATCGACTACGATTTGCCTGCGTTCAATATTCAGACCCCAATCAGCAATTGCGCCCAGCTTTGGAGACAGGCCGTAGAACACCAGCAAGTGATCCAGCGGCAGGCGACGCGTGACGCCATCCTGGCCGGTAACTTTGAGTTCAGACAATTCATCGTTTTTGGTCTCGAAGCCGGTAACTTGGCCAATCAATGTCTGCATGTCGTAGTTTTCGCACAGCTCGCGCATCTTCGATACTGAAGCAGGCGCAGCGCGGAATTCTTCGCGACGGTGCAGCAGGACGACGGATTCTGCCTTGCCGACCAGATCGAGCGCCCAGTCGAGCGCAGAATCGCCGCCGCCGCAGATGACGATGTTCTTGTCTTTAAAGAAGTTGGGGTCCCTGACGCGGTAAAACAACTGCTTGTCATCAAACTGTTCGATGCCGTCGAGCTTGATCGTGCGTGGCTGGAATGAGCCAACGCCAGCAGCGATGAATACTGTCTTGGTGATGAACTTAGTACCGGTTGAGGTTTCGACATTAAAGCGGGCATCAGGGCGACGCTCCAGCTTGATGACTTCCTGGCCCAGATGGAATGTCGGGTCAAATGGCTCGATCTGCTTCATCAGGTTGTCCGTCAGTTCCTTGCCGGTGCAAACAGGTACGGCAGGAATATCGTAAATCGGCTTGTCTGGATAAAGCTCGATACATTGTCCGCCTACGATGGGCAGGGAGTCGATGACGTGTGCTTTGATTTCAAGCAGGCCAAGTTCAAAAACCTGGAAGAGTCCGACTGGTCCGGCGCCAATGATGATGGCATCGGCCTCAATCGTCGATTTATCGATGGTGGTGTTCATACGACTGTCTATCCTGTTGTGTATCAATTGATTCAAAAGGCGCTGACTCATGGCGGCAAGGTGCTTTACCGGCCAGCGCTCATTCAGTTTTGCGCGAAACCTTAACGCTCAAGGTGCTTAAGCTTGTCTTTCACATCTTTCCATTCGTCCGCATCAGGCAAAGCTCCCTTGGAGCGGGTGATGACAGGGAATTTGCGTGACATTTCCAGATTCAATTGAATGAACTGAAGCTGGTCGGCAGGCACATCCTCTTCGGCATAAATCGCACTGACCGGACATTCAGGAATGCACACAGCGCAATCGATACACTCATCCGGGTCGATAAATAGAAAATTTGGGCCTTCGTGAAAACAATCAACTGGGCACACATCGACGCAATCCGTGTATTTGCAGCGGATGCAGGAGTCGGTGACAACGTGAGTCATAAATATCCTATCTGTATAAATTTCCGGCCTGATACAGCCAGTTAGCAATGCATTATATGCGTGTTGCAAAACGCTATATTTTAAGGCAATTGCGGTTTTCCGCCAAATCAGGGTCAGACAGATTTGGCATAAGCAAATTCAACGGGAATTTTTGGGAGAGTGGCGGCATTCTATATGGAATGCCCCCTGGCTCTGTGTGAGCAGCGTTTGAGCTAATCTTGAACCAATACCGTGGCAGAGGAGCTTATACGCCCAGCAATTCCACATCAAAAATCAATGTTGCTTGCGGCGGGATTACTCCACCGGCACCACGAGCACCATAGCCGAGATCGGAAGGGATGATGAGCTTGCGCATGCCGCCAACCTTCATTCCTTGGACGCCTTGATCCCAGCCTTTTATGACGTGCCCAGCACCCAGCGGGAATAAAAATGGCTCGTTGCGATCCTTGCTGGAGTCAAATTTGTTGCCTGCGCTGCCATCCTTGTTTTGCAGCCAGCCAGTGTAATGCACGCTGACGGTTGCTCCTGCCTTCGCTTCGTCGCCTGTGCCAACGGTGATGTCTTCGTATTGCAGCCCGGAAGCTGTCATGATCATGGACATGATTTTCCTTGTTGTGTGTTTATAGTGGCGGTAGTGTAAACCAAAATGACGAGATGAATTACACTGGTGTCTTTCCATATCTCACCAGTGTCGGACATCATGGCAATTGGACTTATCATCATCGGCGACGAAATTCTGTCCGGCAAACGCAGCGATCAGCATCTCCCAAAAGTAGTCGAATTACTGCGTGCGCGTGGCTTGCAACTGGCTTGGGCTCACTATTTGGGCGATGATCCGGAATGTATCACTGCGCTATTGCAGCGCACATTTGCTAGTGGAGATGTTGTATTTTCTTGTGGCGGCATAGGTGCAACGCCGGACGACCACACACGACAATGCGCCGCAGACGCGCTAGGCGTACCGTTGGTGCTGCATCCATTTGCCAGGGAGAGAATTCTTGAGCGGATTGCCAAACTGGCACAGGAAACGGGCAGTCCAACTGACATCAACGCTGTGGAAAACGTAAACCGGTTAAAGATGGGGGCGTTTCCGGAGGGCGCATCCATTATCCCCAATGCTTTTAATAATATGCCGGGGTTTTCAATCGGCACGCATTATTTTGTGCCCGGATTTCCAGAGATGGCTTGGTCCATGATCGAATGGGCGCTTGATACGCATCATGCACACCTGTTTCATCAAGATCCGCAGCTGGAAAAATCGGTATTGTTGTATGGTGTGATGGAATCGGCACTCACGCCTTTGATGGATGGGATCGAAACAGACTTCTCGCTCGTCAAGACTTTTAGTCTGCCCAAAGTTAGTACTACCACCAGTCGGGGCTACATCGAGTTGGGAGTCAAAGGTGAGCCTTCACAGACGCTTATTGCATTCGACACCTTGCTTGCCTGGATGGCGCAACATAATGTGGAATACCGGCACACGGACGAAGTGTAGAGGGGACAGTGCCGTTACACTTTTTAGTTCTTGTTATGAGCCTTGATTTTGTTCTGTGGGATAGACACTGTCATTACAGTGCCATTTTGCTGGGGATTGTTGCCAATCTCAAAATTCCCATTCAGCATTTTGATGGACTCTCTCATGCCGGTCAGTCCGTAAGCATTCGTCTTTTTGAGATTACTCAGATCAAAACCGACGCCATCATCCGCGACGGTCATCGTCAATGTGTGCTGGGCGCATGAAAGCGCCACATCAATAGCACTGGCGTTTGCATGTCTAGAAATGTTCGTTAATGATTCCTGCAAAATCCGCATCATCGGTGTCGCGTAGTCGTCATAGGCAAGATAGTCTCTTTCGTCACCACAGATATATAGCGAGCAGGGTATTTTGCTGTACGTCTCGAAATCCCTAAGTTTCCACTCAAGCGATGCCAGCAGGCCGAGTTCGAGCACAGGTGGCTGCAAATGGTTAATGATGTCCCTTACGTGCTGGATAGCGACATCTAGATCGTTGAGCACGGTGTCGGCTTTGCCGTTTATGCGCGGGTGAGTGTCTATCGTTCGCGCGTGCAACATGGATACGTCTATGCGTAATGCAAGCAGGTTTTGTCCTACCTTGTCATGGATTTCAGCTGCGAGCCGCTTGCGCTCTTCTTCACGAGAATTTTCCAGATAATTTGCAAACTGGCGCAAAGCGTCATGTGTCTGCAATAAGGCCGCACCTGATTGCCGATATTTTGCTATTTCCAGTAGCACCTGTTCCTGACAGCGAGGCCAGTTGCTATGGCACTCAGGCAAACAGTTTTCTGGCGGTTGCACTTGCTCGATTTTCTGCACTGGCATGGCTACCCTCTTAACCGGTTTTACTTGTGGCTCGCATTGTTTTTTGGTCCAATGAGATGCATAAAATGTGATGCGGTTTTCCGTGCAGCGCAGTAAGACACAAGCTTCCAGCGACTAATTTCACATCATGAACGAACGAATAGAACATGTTTTGATTTATGACAATGTCCAAATAAATTGCAGGCTAGAAATCGCTAGTATGGCGATGGAGGGGCTGCGGTACGTTTTGCTGTCAAAAATACGGTGTTCAAAAAATGTCGCATCCTCAACAAAGAGCCTTGTCGCTTACCCATCATTTATGGTTTGATTTCATTAAACACACAATTGCACCAATAAAGTGCGCGATATAAATTTTACGCAAATGACGCACCGTATCGGTGCGGCGTGGCGAGTCTGCACTGTTTTGGGGTGTTTGGTTGCATATGCCGGGAAAAGCATGAAAAATTACTGTCTGCTTTTCTAAATAAAAACAAGGAGTTTGGAAAGAGATGCAGAAGTCCGTTTTTCTGGTGTTTCTGGCATGGAATCTGCTAATATCTCGCCTGAGTTCTGGCCGCGCTTTGGTATGCATCCCGTTTTGATTGCGAGCCTGCATTAAAGTCTGGACACAGCCGGCTCAATACCGATTTAACACTATTATGTTTATTTGAGGAGATCCGCATGGCAAAGACCGCCGCAGAAGTCTTGAAAATGGCGAAAGACAACGAAGTAAAATTCGTTGATTTCCGCTTTACTGATACCCGTGGCAAGGAGCAGCACGTTACTGTTCCGGTATCGCATTTTGACATGGATAAGTTTGAGTCCGGCCATGCATTTGATGGCTCTTCGATTGCCGGCTGGAAGGGCATTGAAGCATCCGACATGCTTCTGATCCCAGATCCAAGCACAGCGAACATCGACCCATTCATGGAAGATACCACGATGTTTATGCAGTGCGATGTGGTAGAACCATCGGACGGCAAGGGCTACGACCGTGACCCGCGCTCTATCGCCAAGCGTGCCGAAGCACATCTGAAATCCTCAGGCCTGGGTGATACCGCTTACTTCGGTCCAGAGCCAGAATTTTTCATTTTTGACGGTGTACGCTGGGCCAATGACATGTCCGGCTGCTTCTTCAAGATCGACTCCGAAGAGGGTTCCTGGTCAACAGGCGCGAAGATCGAAGGCGGCAATACCGGTCATCGCCCAACCGTCAAAGGCGGCTATTTCCCGGTTCCACCGGTAGACAGCTTCCAGGATATGCGCTCGGAAATGAGCACGATCCTCGAATCCATGGGCATTCCAGTTGAAGTGCATCACCATGAAGTTGCTGGCGCAGGCCAGAATGAACTCGGCACCCGCTTTTCTACACTAGTAGAGCGCGCCGACTGGACCCAAAATCTGAAATATGTGGTCTGGAACGTAGCTCATACTTATGGCAAAACTGCGACCTTCATGCCAAAACCGATCGTTGGCGACAATGGCTCCGGCATGCATGTTCACCAATCCGTCTGGAAAGATGGCAAGAACCTGTTTGCAGGTGACGGCTATGCTGGCTTGTCCGATTTTGCGCTGTACTACATTGGCGGCATCATCAAGCATGCACGCGCGCTGAACGCGATCACCAACCCTGGTACCAACTCTTACAAGCGTCTGGTTCCTGGTTTTGAGGCACCGGTCAAGCTGGCCTACTCGGCACGCAACCGTTCGGCATCCATCCGTATTCCACACGTTGCTAATCCAAAGGGTCGCCGCATTGAAACTCGCTTCCCGGATCCACTGGCCAATCCTTACCTTTGCTTTGCCGCACTGTTGATGGCTGGTCTGGACGGCGTGCAGAACAAGATTCATCCGGGCGAAGCAGCATCGAAAGATCTGTACCATCTGCCACCGGAAGAAGATGCATTGATCCCGACTGTTTGCTCGTCGCTGGAACAGGCGCTGGAAGCACTCGACAAGGATCGCGAGTTCCTGACCCGTGGCGGTGTATTCAGCAACAGCATGATCGATGCATATCTTGAACTGAAAATGCAGGAAGTAACGCGTTTCCGTATGGCGACCCATCCGGTCGAATACGACATGTATTACTCGCTGTAAGATCGGCATGACGCATGAATAAAAAAGCGGGGAAAGTTTAGGCTTTCTCCGCTTTTTTTATGAACGAACGCTGCCAGGCAATAGGTTTGGGATGTTTGTATTGGCTCCATACTTGGAATACACTGGTAAATGTCACCACCCCTTATCCAGGATAATCCATGAAGCGTCAGTTGGTAGCGATCATTCTTTTTGTATTAATGGCAGGTCATGCTCATGCGCAGCAAGATGTCGGTCAGCAATCCTGGTCTTCGGCTCAACGCGCCACATCGCATGCGTCGGAGGTATATCTTTGCACTGACGCACAAGGCAACAAGGAATACAAGAATACAGGCACTACCAAAGGCTGCAAAAAAGTTTCCATGCCAGGGCTGACAACCGTACCGGCGCCGAAACGGGCGGCATCTGCGGCGCCCGTAGCAAACGGCAAGAAGGCGGAGACGCCGTCGGGCTTCCCGAAGGTGGATGGTAATACGCAAAAATCGCGCGACAGTGACCGCAAGCAAATCCTGCTGGATGAGTTGAAATCGGAAGAGCAAAAGCTCGCTAATTTGAAGGCCGAATACAAAGGCGGCGAACCGGACCGCCTGGGGGGTGAAAAGAATTATGCAAAATATCAGGAGCGCACGGCCAAGCTGAAGGATGACATTGAGCGCACAGAAAAAAATGTCGAGGCCTTACGGCGAGAAGTAGCGAATCTGAAATAGGTCTGGTGCATCGCAAGATGCATGCACCCATCAGGCCGCATGATTGCGGCCTTTTTTGTTTTTCTACCGTGAAATACATAGGTGTTGAATCCCATGATTGCTTTGAATGGACTGGATTTATTGGCATCGGCAGTCGTCGTGCTGGATGAAAACGGCGACATCACATACGCCAACGCAGCAGCGGAAAACCTGCTGGAAAGCTCCCTGAAAGGCTTGCTCCAACACAAGCTTTCTTCCTTATTTGTAAATGGAGAGCTGCTGGATATCCTGTTCGAGCAGGCCATGGCGCAAGAATTCTCGGAAAAACGCCAGGACTTAAGTCTGGAGCGCAGTGGCCGTGATCCCTTGCAAGTTGACTGCATCATGTCGGTGATTGACCAGCCTGATGTAGCCGTTCTGATTGAGTTGCGAGAGAACGTCCAGCAACTGAAGTTGGACCGTGAAGAGCGCATGATTGACCAAAGCCAGGCCAACAAAGAATTAATCCGCAATCTGGCGCATGAAATCAAGAATCCTCTGGGTGGCATCCGTGGTGCGGCGCAATTGCTTGAAATGGAATTGCCTGACCGCCATTTGAAGGAATTGAAGGAATACACACAAGTCATCATCCGTGAGTCTGGGCGTCTGCAAACGCTGGTGGATCGTTTGCTCGCGCCGCACCGAAAGCCGCACATCGTCGGTGACGTCAATATCCATGAAGTCTGCGAGCGGGTGCGCAGCCTGATTGTGTCAGAATTTCCGAATGGGCTGACGATCAGGCGCGATTATGACCTGTCGATTCCCGAGTTTCGCGGCGACAAAGAGCAGCTGATTCAGGCCTTGCTGAATATCGCCCACAATGCAGCCTATGCGCTCGTTGACCGCATTACGGCAGGCGACGCCGAGTTAACAATCAAAACCCGTGTCTCCCGTCAAGTCACGATAGCCAAGGTACGATACAGGCTGGCATTAGACTTGCATATCATCGATAACGGTCCTGGCATCCCACCGGAAATCAGCGAGCGTATTTTTTATCCGCTGGTATCAGGCAGGGAGGGGGGGAGTGGGCTAGGCTTGACGTTAGCGCAGACATTCATCCAGCAACATCTGGGGGTGATTGAGTGCGAAAGCCGACCGGGGCACACTGATTTCAGGATACGGATACCTTTGCCGTAAATATGCGGCCAAAGTGAATAATGGTTTGGCGCACAGATGAGAGAAAAGCAAAATATGAAACCAATCTGGATTGTTGACGACGACGAATCAATACGTTGGGTGCTGGAAAAAGCGCTGGCACGCGAAAATCTTGCAACCCAAAGCTTTTCCAACGCGCGTGATGCGATGGCGGCACTGGAGATCGGTGCGCCTCAGGTGTTGGTTTCCGACATCCGCATGCCGGGCGCATCCGGCCTTGAGCTGTTGCAGAAGGCCAAAGAACAATATCCTGAACTTCCGGTCATCATCATGACCGCATTCTCCGATCTGGATTCAGCTGTTTCGGCTTTTCAGGGTGGTGCATTCGAATATCTGGCCAAGCCATTCGATGTTGATAAGGCGGTTGATCTCATCCAGCGCGCACTGGAAGAAAGCCTGCGCGAAACGAATATCGTGCAAACCTCTTCCGAGGCGACTGAAATCCTTGGGCAGGCGCCCGCGATGCAGGATGTATTTCGTGCCATTGGTCGCCTGTCACAATCGAATGTGACAGTTCTGATTACCGGTGAATCCGGTACTGGCAAGGAATTGGTTGCGCGCGCCTTGCACCGGCATAGCCCACGCTCGTCACAGCCCTTCATTGCGCTGAATACAGCTGCTATTCCCAAAGATTTGCTTGAGTCCGAATTATTTGGCCACGAGCGAGGTGCATTTACCGGTGCGCAGACCATGCGTCGTGGACGTTTTGAGCAAGCCGAAGGCGGCACGCTATTTCTTGATGAAATTGGCGATATGCCTTTTGATCTGCAGACGCGCCTGCTGCGTGTGCTGTCTGATGGCCATTTTTACCGTGTTGGCGGTCATCAGCAGCTCAAGGCAAACGTGCGCGTGATTACGGCAACTCACCAGAACCTCGAAAAGCGCGTGAAGGAAGGCCTGTTTCGCGAAGATTTGTATCACCGGCTGAATGTCATTCGTCTGCGGCTGCCTAGCCTGCGTGAGCGGCGCGAGGATATTCCGCTATTGACCCAGCATTTTCTGCTGCAAAGCGCCAAGCAGTTGGGGGTTGAACCCAAGCGCATGACGGATGCGGCAATGCAATTTTTGACCAGTCTCGAATTGCCGGGCAATGTGCGCCAGCTTGAAAACCTGTGCAACTGGATTACCGTGATGGCACCGGGGCAAACGGTGGAAATCAAGGACATGCCACCGGAATTGCTGGATGGCGAGGGCGCAGCCATTGCGCCTGCCGCCGTTCCAAATTATGCAAACTTCATCCCGCCGGTGCGCGTACCGGTGGCTGAGATTAAACCAGCATCCGCTCCGGCTGCGAGTAGTCAGACCGGCACGGCTTTTGCCGAATGGACTGCCTTGCTCGATATGGAAGCAGCGCACCTGCTTTCATCCGGGCAATCCAAAGTGATGGATGTCCTGAGTCGCAAGTTTGAGACGGCCGTCATCAAGGCGGCGCTCAAGCATACGCATGGTCGCAAGAACGATGCCGCGTTACGTCTTGGCATTGGACGCAACACCATTACCCGCAAAATTCAGGAGTTGGGCATTTCTGGCGCCAAAGACGACTAATAACGCGTCGCGTTATTAGTCGGGGCAAAAAACGGCATTTTTGGGCTGCAGGAACCAAAAAAAACACCAAAACAGCTATTTTTTGCCCTTAAAAATCCAGTTTTTGTGGGGGTATATGCCTTAATCTTCCGGACGGCCACATAATACGAGCCGGAGGTAAAATACCGTACGGAGTATGTCTATTTTGTACTCTAGATTTAAATACGAAGTGCAATTTTAGTTAACGAGATTGGGTAGGTAGAGATGCGCTAGCATTGAAGCCCTTTCAATCGCCAAACTGGAATTGTCCCATGAGCTATACGCACCTCACCTGAGAAGAACGATACCAAATTTACAGCCTGCTGTGTGCGGGTTTGACCAAGACGGCCATTGCACACAGGCTAAAGCGCAGTCCTTCAACCATCTGCAGAGAGATTGCCCGCAACCGAGGCCGTAGCGGTTATTTTCCCAGCTGGCTGCGAGGAAGACCTGCAATCGCTTGCACCAACGAAGATGCAGCAACGCCCGAAGTGTTGATAAAGAAGCTTGGGAGTTTGCCCAAACCCAGTTGGCACTGGAGTTGAGTCCTCAACAGATTGCGGGTATTTTGCGTCTGGTATCAGCCATGAAACCATTTACCGGAAGGTTTATGCACAAATGCGCACCTGAGGAAGTTTGGTGCAGCGCTTGCGTCAGGCGCATCCCAAGCGACGACGGCGAAAGCGCGCGCATCGTAGCCAGAGCCGTTACGGTATGGCTAGCCGACTGAGGATTGATCAACGCCGGCAACTGTAGATGAGCGCAGTCGTATTGGCGGCTGGGAAGGCGATACGGTCATTGACGCCAACCAGCAGCAAGCGTTGGTGACTTGGGTGGAGCGACGTTCAGGCTATCTGTTGATGGCCAAGATAGAGCAAAAGATCTCTGAAGTGGTGCGCAGGCAGAGTATTAGCTTGTTACGTCCTTTCAAGCATTGAGTTCATACCTAGACTACCGACATCGGGAGTGAGTTTGCGCAGCATGCGAATTTGTCCAAGGCGCTCAACGCGCAAGCTTATTCCGCTGATCCTTACGCTCCTGGCAGCGGGGTGCTAACAAAAAACCAATGAGATGATCTGCCAGTATTTTTCAAAGAAACAATGGTTTTGCGCCATCACCGAGAAAGACGTCCAATTTGTGATATATCGAATTAACCACCGACCCAAAAAAACGACTAAACTTCAAAATACCACATGAAGTCTTTATGACTGAAGCACTTAACGTTGCACTTTGTAGGTGAAACCAAGCATCCCTGCCCACAGCTTACTGGTAATATGGACTGCGCTAGCTTGCTAGCGCTGTGTTTCGCGTACTGAAGGCTCTTGGCATTCCCTTTGATTACTTATCTATCTAAAACCATGCAGTCATTTTTGAAATTTATGTGGGAGCTTTCCAATCTGAAAACCGTCAGATTCATACTGGCGATAGTTTGCCTAGCGCTTGCTGCGCACGGTTTGGTGCGGCTTATAAACTATCAAAACGAAGCTGATTTTCTGCGCGGAAGTGGTGAAGTGCTGCTGTGGGGCGGATGGGCTGCTGTGAATATCATGCAGCCATATGGGGTTAAGATTCCCAGAATTAATTTCGTCGTCAACGTCGGTTTGGCGCTGGTTATTTCGAGTTATTTTATTGTGGGATAAATAGCTGGGGCGGGGGTGTTCTCGCTAGGCAACAAATGCCCCATTTTTCTGCCTTCAATATTTTCTACTGGCTTTTGCCCCACACGTCCGTGAGACGGGCGTCGCGTCCGCATTGTGTGCGGTATAGTCGGTAGCGGAGCGGATTTTTCTTGTAGTAATCCTGATGGTATTCCTCGGCAAGATAGAACGGGCCCGCAGGGACGATTTCAGTATAAATCTGCCCCCGGATTTTTGCCCGTCGCGACAACTTTGGCGGTCACTTCAGCATTGCGCTGCGCTTCTAGCTGGAATTCTCCTGGATAAGGGGTGCTGGCAACATTGATCGCCAGCCACGCATTTTGTAGTACCCCGGACTTTTCCAATGCATCCTTACTCGCCAAGACTGCGGTTTTTTGCGCCTCATTCAAGTAATAAATGCCGGAACGGTACTGCGTCCCAACGTCACAGAACTGACGATCCTCGGTAATCCCCCCGCAAAATGAAGGCGTTTGAAAGTAGACCTATGCCAGCCAGAAAGCGCTGATTCAGAGCAAGTCACCAAAAGCTAAAGACTTCACCAACTGTCGCACCCGCAGGGGTGGTGAAATCGATGAAGTCAAGCGCAGCAAGAATCGCAACAAGTCAAA
>Ga0209123_1002922_pt1 | contig 13574 bp, 12 predicted proteins | sample BarGraIncu00431A_FD_184500 | JGI IMG/M metagenome (GOLD analysis project Ga0209123, IMG submission 184500) | Arctic peat soil microbial communities from Barrow, Alaska, USA - Barrow Graham LP Incubations 004-31A (SPAdes) (version 2) | ecosystem: Environmental > Terrestrial > Soil > Wetlands >...
TAATTGAGAATTTAGGGTATAGACAGCTTACTATACTTTATCGTATTGAAGGTATTTTTAAATTCAAGAAATTGCGTCACTCATGGGGCACTATAGAAAGGAAACAATTTGTTTCCGGTGATAAGGACCCCAATATGTAAAATCGTTATGAGAGAATGAGGTAAGTTATCAAATCCTTTTTTTATACAGTAAAATTAGGGCTTTAGCAAAATTGCTAGAGTTCTTTTGCATAGATTTTTTTGATTATTAAAATAATATTGACAAATTAATGAAATGGTAATATATTATTATAGGTAATATGTTACTTATAAAGACAATATATTAGCAGTACAAGAGAGGAAGTTAATTATGAGTAAGGTTGAAAGAATGAGTGATAGGCAATATCTATTTGCTGTAATTTTTATAGTTGCTAACAGGGTAGATACTATGCTTGAAAGAGAATTCAAACGATTTGGTATTACAACAAAGCAATGGTTTTTATCAGCTATTATAGAAAATTTATTTGATAAGCCGCCTACAATGAAAGAAGTTGCAAAGGAAATGGGAAGTTCTCATCAGAATGTCAAACAGGTTGCTTTAAAACTGGAACAAAAGGGATTATTGATTTTACAAAAGGATAAAAGTGATGCACGTGTAACTAGACTAAAACTTACAGAGAACAGTAATGTTTTTTGGACAAAGATTAGAGGGGAAGGTACCTTATTTACGAAATCATTGTTTAAAGATATAGAAAAAGATGAATTAGAAGTAGCAAGAAGAGTAATGGAGAAGATTCAGTTAAATATTAATAAGATGGATAATAAAAGTGAGGTATGTGAAAATCCTGAATAACATTTAAATAGGTTATATAGTAAGAGTGAATTAGAATTGTGGGAGGGGTAAATAATAGATGAAAACAATAATTATTTATGGTAGTACTTATGGTTATGCCAAAGATTGTGCAAATAAGCTTTCAAAACAGCTTAATGGGGATGTTTTACTTATAGATATATCTAAAGATACAATTCCGTCAATTGACGAATTTGATAATGTTGTTATCGGGGGAGCAATATATATGGGGCAAATTTCAAAAAAGATAAAAGCATACTGTGTTTCAAATGTAGAGTTACTTAAGAAAAAGAGAGTAGGGCTATTCTTATGTAGTGGCTTGCCTCAAAATTATGAAATAAATATTAAAAATGCATTTCCAAAAGAATTATTGAAACAAGCGATATCAGTAGAATCTTTTGGTGGTGAACTAAGAATTGAAAAGATGAAATTCACACATAAAATACTAGTAGGAATAATGAAAAAGTCAGAAGCAAAAGAGGAAAAAGCTCTTGAAAAGCAAATGCCTGAAAACATTGCAAAGATGGCAGTAATTTTTAATAAATGAGGTAGTATAAATAACATAAAGGAGCTGAATAAACAATATGAAAATAATGATAAAAAGTGGTTTATCTGAGAAAAACTTTATAGTAAGAAAAAAATTAAACGAAAATAATATTGAAATTCAGTTACTTAAAGAATTTTATAGCAATGAAATATCATTAATGGAATATTTTAACATGATAGTTAACTCCGAATTAGACATAAGTATAATACACACACCTTTAGTAGATGGTGAGGATGTAGAAATTGATGATTTTTATGATAAAGTAAAAAAAGACATATTTTTTAAGACTTGCGAGTTAGCAAATATGGTAGGTATAAAATTCAATAAAAACATAATAGTTATTGTTCATTGCGCAATGAATTTTAACCAAGATATAACTAATTTGAATAAAATTAAACTTATAGATAATGTTTTATTGGATGGTTTTAATAAGTATCCTAATATATCGATTGCTATAGAAAATATAATTCCTTTAGTTAATAATTATAAAGGAGCTTATGGAAGAAATGGTTTTTTGAATGATAACTGTATGTATGTTAATTATTTTATAGAAAAATATGGATTCGAGGATAAAATTGGAACGGTTTTAGATACTTGTCATGCTTTAATTACTATAAAGCTATTAGAATATTGTAAAATGTCAATAACACTTGATAAGTTTTTTGAATGGAATAATAATAATGTAATGTTAATTCATTTAGCTAATGTAGGGGATAATGGATACGGCAAAAACAATCATGGAATAGGATTTATCCAAGGAAAGGATTTGGAATTATTAAATGATATAATGAATTTATATAATAAATACGAATATAATTGTCCTATTACTATAGAAGTTCGTGAAGATGATTATTTGAATCCAATAAATTATCTGAAAACAAAAGAAAACTTACTTAGCATAATTTCTTTTTAAACCAAAGATTACTTGATTTATATATTTTGACAATATTTTGACCATGTGTTACATTTAATATATTCATCGGAGGGTATATAACTATATGCTGGATAAGGTGGTTGGGTAAAATCAACTGTCTTACCCAGCATTTTTTTATTTTAGGAGGTTTATATATTAATGGAACAACATAATGATTTAACGAAGGGACATGTTATTCCCACGCTATTAAAATTTGCATTTCCGTTTTTATTAGCAAGTTTGCTTCAAGCACTTTATGGCGCAGCAGATTTGCTAGTTGTTGGTCAGTTTGATAATTCTGCCCAAGTTTCTGCAGTGGCAACAGGAAGTCAAATTATGCAGACAATTACAGGGGTTATTCTCGGACTTACCACAGGTGGTACAATTATAATTGGAAACTATTTGGGTGCAAAAAAATACAAGGATATTGCAGAGTCAATTGGAACTATCATTTGTATATTTGTTATAATGTCCGCTATTTTGACTGGAATTATGGTACTACTAACAGGTACTATTACAAGTTTAATGAATACACCGGTAGAGGCATTTAAATACACAAAACAATATATTTTCATATGTTCTTGCGGTATACCATTTATTATAGGTTACAATGCGTTAAGTGGTATTCTGCGAGGGTTAGGCAATTCAAAAGCACCATTATACTTTATAACAGTAGCTTGCGTAACTAACATTGTCGTAGATTTAATATTAGTGGGTATTTTCCATATGGGGGCACCAGGAGCGGCAATTGCTACTATATTAGCCCAAGCTATAAGCCTCATAATTGGAGTCATGTATATAAAAAAAGTAGGCTTTGTTTTTGATTTCAATCGCAGTCATATTAGGCTTGAACCAGGAAAAGCAAAAAAGGTATTTAAGTTAGGATTGCCAATAGCATTACAGGATGGTTTAATTAATGTTTCTTTTATCATAATTACAGCAGTTATTAATGTAATGGGACTTACGGCTTCTGCATCTGTAGGTGTTGTAGAAAAAATAATTGTATTTACAATGCTTCCAACTATTGCGTTTGCTTCAGCAATTGCAGCAATGACAGCTCAGAACATGGGGGCAGGAAAAGAGGAAAGATCGAAACAGTGTTTGTATTTAGGAATGGAATGCTCATTAATTATAGGAATAATATGTTATATATATGTACAATTGAATCCAACGTCGCTGACAGCATTGTTTTCTAGGGATGTTGAGGTGATAAAAATGGCCGCATTATATCTGAAATCATACAGTATTGACTGTATTTTGGTATGTTTTGTATTTTGTATGAACTCGTTTTTTAGTGGTTGTGGTAATTCTTTATTCCCAATGATTCACAGTTTAATTACTACTTTTCTTATTCGTATTCCATTGTCCTTTGTTTTAAGTAAAATGGCAGGTATCACGCTGTATGCAATTGGGTTTGCATCGCCGATTGCAACACTAGCATCACTTGTAATGTGTATAATATACCTGAGGTCCGGAAGATGGAAGAAGGAGCAAATTATTACTCGGCAAGTGATGTAGTATAATGCTAAAATAGAGTTTACTATTTGATTCATTTCTCCACCAAAGTTAACGAGATCCCTGGAAGGCGAGTTTTTATTAGGTTGACAATTATATAATTGAAGTATAAAATTTGAAGTAATTACATTCTTGATGATAAAATAATTGAGTAAATAAATGGAGTGTTTATATGGATAAAGTAAAAATATTTAAAGCGCTAGGAAATGAAACAAGATTAAAAATATTAATGTGGTTGAAAAGTCCTAAGGAAAACTTCCCATTGCATAAAACAGTGATAAATGATTTTAAAAATGCAATTTGTGTTGGTAGTATTAAAGATAAGGCAGAATTATCACAATCAACGATTTCTACTTTTTTAGCAATGATGGAAGAAGCAGGATTGTTAGAGTCTCGAAAGGCAGGGCAATGGACATATTTTAGGCGAAATGAAGATACTATTAAAAAAATATCAAAGTGGATAAATGAAGAATTATAAACTTAATAATAGAGTTGTAATTGACTTTTTGAATGAAAAGCCTTAATCTATGAACATAGATATATAAATCTATATTCATAGATTTATTTTTTGCGCTTATACTAAAAATACACCACAAGGGGGATTTTATTTATATGAAAAAGCAATCATTCTACTCAGAGCTGGATAAAGACAAGAGGTACATTTTAAACTGTTGCTTTTTTGTTTTTGCAGTCAATGGGTTATATGCTATGATTTTAGGCTCTTTGTTACCAATTATTAGTAATGAATATGGTCTAAACAATACAATGAGCGGCGTTTTACTTTCAGCCCATCAAGCAGGTAACCTTGTATCGGGATTTATTGCAGGTGTGTTACCACTTTATTTAGGAAGGAAAAAAGCTATAATGTTTTTATGTAGTTTTGTTGTTATGGGCTTTTTAATAATGATTTTGACAGGTAATCCAGTGTTACTCATTTTAGGATTCTTGTTTACGGGAATAAGCAGGGGGAGCATTTCTAATTTTAACAACACTGTTGTAAATGAGGTGTCAAACAGCAGTTCATCTGCACTTAACTTTTTACATAGCATTTTCGCAGTTGGAGCATTGGCTGCTCCATTTTTAGTAATCCTATGTACAAATATGGCAGGTGATATTGGCTGGAAAATAGCTGCAGTAGTTATTATTATTCTTGCAAGTATCTCTATATATCTTTTTTCAAAAATGAAAATAGATGATACTGCAAAAAAAATGAAACAAGTTAAGGTATCATATAAATTTATGAAAAGTAAGTTTTTTTGGATTAGTGCTGGTATAATGTTTTTTTATTTATGTGCAGAAGCAACTATTAATGGGTGGTTGGTTAAATATTTTATAGATTCAAGTATCATGACTCTGCAGTATGCTCAAGTACTTGCTTCACTGTTATGGATAGTTATACTTATTGGAAGGTTAACTTGTGCGTACTTAGGTGATAAAGTATCTAAGAAAAAATTGCTTTTAATAACAAGTATTGGAACTGTTGCGTTTTATTTGTTATTGTTATCGTCCCAAAATACAACAATCATAACAATAGCCATAATGGGCTTGGGATTTTCTATGGCAGGAATATATCCTACAACAGTTTCAAGTATCGGAAACATTATTAAGGAATATCCTATGTCAATGGGAGTACTTCTTATGGTTGGTGGCATTGGTGCCATTATAATGCCAATAATAACAGGGGCACTATCCGACGCTTATGGGATCTTTGCTGGAATGAGTGCAATTATATTTGCGATTATCTTGATGATAATTTGCGTGGTATTAAGTGTTACAAGTAGCAATGATATTGCTTAGGCAAGTATAGATATAACCTATTAGTTTTATGAATTTAAGATATAATTATAACGTAATAGATAACTAAAATATACACTATAAGTATATAGATTAATTATGTCGAATCATGTATAATATCATCATATCTAATAAATTTTTAGAATATTGTACAACCATAACATGTAAAATTTAAAATGTAAAACTAATATTTATAATAAAAAATAGGGGGAATTATAATGCCATTAGTAGGTAGAAAACATCTTGAAGATGTAGTAAAGAAACCAGTTAAAAGTTACTGGAACTTAAATGAACATCCTAGTAAGGATATGAAAGAGCTAAGAAGCAATGACGGGGATCACTGGTATTATGTCAACACTAAAAGCAAAGAGAGTATACAGAAAGCACAAGAAGCAGTTAGAAAGTTGTACATGCTGTCAGTAGTATATAAGGAAGAAGGTATTGGCATACTGGAGACCATGTTAAAGTTATTGAAATAAAATTTAATGCTTTATAAGAAGAGGCTAACTCAAAGTAATTTTGGATTAGTCTGTTTTTATACAAAAAATTAAAACACTTAATGTTGAGTGTGTTTTGGTGGAAATTACTTTTGCAATTGAGTAACATTTTATAGAATATAAAATGTTACAAATTGTATTGAAAAAATATTGTAATACTGTATAATGGTAAGGGCAAAAGCTTATTAATATATATTTTCTTGTTAAAATTATGTGCTTCATAGAGTTTCTATGAAGTTTTTTGTAAATAGATGATATGAATATTTATAAAATGGGAATATTAAAAAGAACAACAAATTTTTTCATAAAACTTTAAATAACATGAAAATTTTTATTAAGGATTATATAATAAATAAATAAATAAATTCAAATGGAAAATGAGAGAAGAGGATTCAAATGGAGAGTTTTGTACTTTTAATTATAGGAATACTTAAGATTACCATACTTGATTTAACGTTATCTGGTGACAACATTGGAGTTATCGCTTTAGCAACAAAAAAATTACCACTTGCTTATGCTAAAAAAGCGAGTTTGATTGGAATAACAGGTGCTATAGGATTAAGAATAGTTTTTGCATGTATTATTACTCTAATAATGAATATACAGTGGTTACCAATTAAATTAGTTGGTGGTTTATTTTTAGTCAAAATCACATGGGATTTTATTAAACCGGAGTGCCAAAGTGATGGTTGCAGTTGCAAGAAAGCAGAAAAATTTTGGGAAGCTGTAGCTATAATAATAATTGCAGACATTAGTATGAGTCTTGATAATGTAATTGCCATAGCAAGTGCTGCAAATGGAAGTGTAGTATTAATTATAGTTGGTATTTTGATAAACGTACCAATAATTTTCTTTGGAAGTCAATTTGTTGCAAACATGATGAGAAAACATCCTATTGTTATATATCTAGGTGGTGGAATATTAGCTCATACTTCTCTAAAGATGATACTCGAGGATAACCTAACAATAAAATATATAGGGTTTGCTCCTTCAGTTTTAACAATAATTCCATGGATTTTTGCAATTGGCATATTAGTTTATGGATGTCTAATGATCAAAAGATCAAAAATTTCTATGGAAACCAATTCGTAAGTATCCATTATACATAAAATAATATTGAAGATTAGAGTACTTTGATTTTTTACCCGAAATAAAGTAAAAATGACCTTTAAAATGAAGCAATATGTAGTAATATGTAAGATATTGTGGTAATATGTTACTGAAATATTTAATTAGAAATTTTCAGTGGCAAAAGTTCTTTTGAAACGAGGATAATTATTATGGGTAGGAATAGAAGTAGACGAACTATGGTTTTAGGGTATTTTTCAATTGCTTGTTTATCATTAATTATAATATTATTTAGCATTTATAGTATGAATAAAGTGTGCACGGAATCTGATTTTATTATTAAAAAAATAATTCCAGCAAAAATATTTTCAACTGAAATTCTAACTACACTAATTAATCAAGAATCAGGCATTCGGGCGTATATGATTTCAGAAAATAATGAATATTTAGAACCATATTATTTAGGAAATAAAAAAGTACAAGGATATTATAATTCTTTGGATAACTTGAAGGATACACCACTGGGGGCTGATATTACAAATGAACTTAACCAGCAGATGAGATCTATTCAAAATTTTTATAAACAACAAATAGAATTAGTTGATAATGGAAAAGTAATACAGGCCAAACGAAACTTAAATCAAGGTAAAATCTTAGTCGATAGTTTTAGGTTAACAGATAATATACTAATAAATGAAATTGATTTAGAGGTAAATAGTTCACGTAATAAAGTTGCAAATACTCAAATAATTCAGCGATGTTTACTTACTGTCTTGGGTTTTGTACTTATTATTGGTAATATTATATTTATTAAGTATATTTCTAATTTCATGTACGAGGAAGTTAAGAAGAAAACTGAAGTGAACAAAGAATTGAATAAATTACTTATTTCACATGAAGAGTTTATTGCAAATATTTCACATGAACTTAAAACACCACTAAATGTAATCTTTTCAGCTATACAGCTATTTCAAATGTATTGTGATAATGGTTCATTAGATGAGCGGCGGGAAAATATTATAAAATATCTTGACTCAATGAAATTAAATTCATATAGGTTATCTAAACTTATAAATAATATAGTCGATTCTTCAAAGATCCAAGCAGGATTCTTTAATTTGAATTTATCAAATAACAATATAGTTGAAGTTGTGGAAGAAATAGTAATGTCAGTAACTAATATTACTGATATTAAAGGCATACGTATTATTTTTGATACTGATACTGAGGAAAAGATTGTGGCATGTGATCCAGAGATGATACAGAGGATAGTATTAAATCTTATATCTAATGCGATAAAATTTTCAAATGAAGGTGATGAAATACTTGTAGATTTCAAGGATAAAGATAAATTCATTCAAATATCAGTCAAGGATAATGGTATTGGTATTGAAGAAAAGAATTTGAGTATGATTTTTGATAGGTTTAAACAGGTAGATAAATCGTTATCAAGAAATTCCGAAGGTACGGGTATTGGTTTAAGTTTAGTTAAGTCTATTGTAGAATTACATGGAGGCATTATATATGCTGAAAGTGAATTTGGAAAAGGAAGTAAGTTTACAGTTGAACTTCCATCAGGAAAGGTTCTGCATGATAATGTGTTACATAGTAGTAAGGGAAAAAGCGAAAATGAAAATATACGTGTGGAACTGTCAGATGTCTATTTGTAAATTAAGGCTAAATTCTCAAATAATATTGAGTATATAAGTAATACATATTAGATTAATTAATAAAGGATTTATAATGCTTATTTATAAAAAAACAGATACAAGGGAAGTATTTGAAACTTTTTCGGAGCACTTATAACCAAATGAATAATGTAATTCCCTCAATTGTTAAAGGTTTATTTTAAAGTTAATACATTTCAATAGTTTAATTATTAATACAAATGGGGGATTATAAAAATGATAAAGATACATTATATTAAGTTTAAGTGGATAAGTATTTTTTCTATTTCTTTATTTATTATTAGCGCTGTTGGTTATGGATTTCTAAAAAATCCATCGTTAAATAATAACTTCAAACAAACATTAGTAAGTGCTCAAGTTACGGAGAGTACTGCTATTACGTTTCCAGATAAAAATTTGGAAAAGACAATAAGAGAGTATATACAATGTCCTACTGGAGATATTTTAAAGGATGATGTGGATAATATAACAAATCTTCAAAATACAAAAGGTAGACATATTAAAAACATTTCAGGAATAGAAAATTTGACTAACTTAGTAAGTCTAAATTTAAGTAATAATCAAATTAGCGATTTAAAACCTTTGAAGGGATTAACTAATTTAACTAATTTGAATTTAGCATCTAATAAAATTAAGAACATAGAACCTTTGATAGGACTTACTAAATTGACTAATTTGAATTTGGATACTAATCAAATGAGTAATATAGAACCTTTAAAGGGACTGACTGGATTGACTAATTTAAATTTAGCTGCAAATAGAATGAGTAATATAGAAGCTTTAAAGAGATTGACTAAATTGACTCATTTGAATTTGGCTGATAATCAAATGAGTAATATAGAACCTCTAAAAGGACTTACTAAATTGACTTATTTGAATTTAGCTGCGAATCAGATGAGAAATATAGAACCTTTGAAGGGACTGACTAATTTGACAGAGTTGAATTTAGCTGCGAATCAGATGAGTAATATAGAACCTTTAAAGGGACTAACTAATTTAACTAGTTTGAATTTAGCTGCAAATCAGATGAGTGATATAGAGCCTTTAAAAGATCTTATTAACTTGACTAATTTGAATTTAGCTTCAAATCAAATGAGTAGCATTGAGCCTTTAAAGGGACTTACTAACCTGACTGATTTGTATTTAGATACTAATCAAGTAAAAGATTATACCAAAGGCGAGGTTACTTGCAAAGAACTAGAAATGCCAAGCGATGAGAGTACAGTTATTACTCCTAAGCAAAATACAACAAGTATAAGTAATGAGGTTGTAGAAAATATAGTCATTACATTTCCAGATGAAAATCTCGAAATGTTAATAAGAAATGCTATACAAAAACCTACTGGAGATATTTTGAAGTCTGATGTTGATAAGATAACAAGCCTACAAGATGGCCAAGATAAACATATTATAAATCTTTCTGGAATAGAGAATTTAGCTAATTTAACTATATTGAATTTAAGTAATAATCAAATTAGTAATTTGGAACCATTAAAGAAATTAACTAACTTAACTAAATTAAATTTAGATGATAATCAAATTATTAATATAGAACCTTTAAAGGAATTGACTAATTTAACTGATTTGAATATAGGGAATAATCAAATTTCAGATGTGGATATGCAGTTGCTACGAAATTCTTTTCCTACATGGAATATACAATAAACACGAAAGGCTTTAGTTAAAGCCGTTTTGTTTATTATTAGTGTTATTAGATTATTAGTAAACTTATGAATAGACATCAGACATCTCCCTTGAAAAATAACATCTTTTACTATATGATGTAAGAGAAGTTTAAAGGAGGTCGTCTTATGTCAAGGAAAGAAAAAAACTTATCCCAAAGTGTTGCTGATGATATCCTTGCAATGATTACTATAGATAAAAAGTTTGCTATTGGGGACAAATTACCAAATGAAAATGAATTATCAAAGCAGTTAGGAGTAAGTAGAACTACACTTCGCGAAGGTATTCGTATTTTAGTAACTCACAATATACTTGAAATTAAGAGAGGCAAAGGAACATATGTTACAAATCATGAGAAACTCAATGGAAACTTTGGATTAGAAGAATTTTCTACAATTAAGATGAATGTGAAGGATCTTTATGAAATGAGATTGATTTTTGAACCTCAAACTGCTTATTATGCAGCAATTCGGGCAACAGATAAAGAACTTGCAAGAATTTTATACTACGGTAGATTAGAGGAAGACAAAATTTTAAATAATATTGATCGTACTGAGACTGAGCAAGCTTTTCACAAATCTATTGCAAAGGCAACTCATAATGAGTTTATGAATAAGTTAATGCCTATACTTTACAAAGCAATTGATAAGGGCGTCATTTTATCATATGAAAATGAAAGCATAATAGGAGATACATTAAGTGATCATCATATGATTATGGAGTTTTTAGAGGCCAGAGATGCAGAGGGTGCAAAAACAGCAATGAAACTTCATATTTTACGTGCTATGAGGGGTCTTGGAATAAATAATGAATAAAATGAGTGCTAATTCTTTAATACATAAGAATTGGCATTTATTTTTATAAATATTGGAGTACATCATTGACAACAGACATCATACATCATACAATGAAAATATACAACTCGGGAATATAATTTATAAAGGTGGTAATGTTATGAGAAGTGATGTAGTAACAAAAGGAATAGGCAGAGCACCTCAACGTGCACTATTTAATGCATTAGGTTTTACAAAAGAAGAAATGGAAAGGCCTCTTATAGGTATCGTTAGTTCAAAAAATGATATTGTACCGGGTCATATGAATTTAGATAAAATTGTAGAGGCTGTGAAAATTGGTGTAGCAATGGAAGGTGGTACTCCAATAGTTTTCCCAGCAATTGCAGTATGTGATGGAATTGCCATGGGTCATCAAGGTATGAAGTATTCACTTGCTACAAGGGATTTAATTGCTGATTCAACAGAGGCAATGACTATGGCACATGCTTTTGATGCACTTGTAATGGTTCCAAATTGTGATAAAAATGTACCTGGGCTTTTAATGGCGGCAGCAAGAGTTAATGTTCCAACTATTTTTGTAAGTGGTGGACCTATGCTTGCAGGTAAAATAGATGGATGTAAAACAAGTTTTTCAAGCATATCTGAGGCAGTTGGTGAGTTTAATGTTGGTAAAATTACTGAGGAAAAGTTAGAGGAATTTGAGAATAAATGTTGTCCAACCTGTGGTTCTTGTTCGGGTATGTATACTGCAAATAGTATGAATTGCTTAACAGAAGTTCTTGGAATGGCCCTTGGTGGTAATGGAACTATACCGGCAGTTTATTCTGAGAGAATAAGACTTGCAAAGCATGCTGGCATGAAAATTATGGAGTTACTCGATAAGAACATAAGACCTAGAGACATTATGACTGAAGATGCATTTAAAAATGCTCTAACTATGGATATGGCTCTTGGATGTAGTACAAACAGTATGCTTCATTTACCAGCAATTGCACATGAAGTAGGTATTGAGTTAAACGTTGATATGGCGAATGCAATTAGTGATAAAACACCTAATCTTTGTCACCTAGCTCCAGCAGGACACACCTATGTTGAAGATTTAAATGAGGCAGGTGGAGTTTATGCTGTTATGAACGAGATAGACAAATTGAATTTACTAAACACGAATTTGATTACATGTACGGGGAAAACTGTTGCAGAAAATATCAAAGGCTCCGAAATAAAAGATACGCAGGTTATTCGTACAATTACAAATCCTTATAGTACTACTGGTGGAATTGCTGTCCTTAAAGGTAATCTTGCTCCAGATTCATGTGTTGTAAAACGTTCTGCAGTATCACAAGAAATGTTAAAACATGAAGGACCAGCAAGAGTGTTTGATTGTGAAGAGGATGCTTTAAGTGCCATCAATTCAGACAAAATTATTCCGGGTGATGTTATTGTGATTCGATATGAAGGGCCTAAGGGTGGACCTGGTATGAGAGAAATGCTTAATCCAACATCTGCAATCATGGGACGAGGGCTCGGTAATAGTGTAGCTCTTATAACAGATGGACGATTTAGTGGTGCAACTAGAGGTGCTGCAATTGGACATGTATCTCCAGAGGCTGCAGTTGGCGGAAATATTGCTCTGATTCACGAAGGGGATATTATATCAATAGATATTAATGCTAATTCTATTAAATTTAATGTTAGTGATGAAGAGCTTAAAATAAGAAAAGGAAACTGGAAACCAAGACAACCTAGTATTACAACTGGTTATCTTGCTAGGTATGCTGCGTTAGTGTCTTCAGGTAATAAGGGTGCTATCTTAGAAATTCCAAAATTTTAAATTGGTATTAAATTAAAGATTTATAAATATAATAGGCTACATCTTAATATTAAGATGTAGCCTATTATATTGGATTTTTTATTCTAAAACATGTAAGTAGTTGAACTAATTTTATACAGTTAGGCTTTGTACCATGCTTTTTGCAGCAGATTTTATAGTAACTAACCTATATTCTCTGTTTCTTCTAGTTACCCCTATGAAATCATATTTTACACCTTTAACATGGTCTACAAATCTTTCGAATGAAGAAAGAGTGGAAAGGCATCCATTGCCAGTTCCACCGGGAGCTGCAACACATATAAAAGGTTTGCCAAATAAACTGTTTTTATCACCATTCGAGGCTTCGCATCTGCGTAGTCTATCAATAAATGACTTAAGTGATTCGCTCATATCACCCCAGTATGTAGGAGTAATAA
>Ga0209123_1002923_pt1 | contig 13572 bp, 7 predicted proteins | sample BarGraIncu00431A_FD_184500 | JGI IMG/M metagenome (GOLD analysis project Ga0209123, IMG submission 184500) | Arctic peat soil microbial communities from Barrow, Alaska, USA - Barrow Graham LP Incubations 004-31A (SPAdes) (version 2) | ecosystem: Environmental > Terrestrial > Soil > Wetlands >...
GGACCATTTGCATAGTAATCTGACATATTATCCTTTCGATAATGGCATATCCGGAAACTATGTAAATGCTGATTCAGTGTTTACTTCAATGAGATTTTTAAGATTCGATCTGGAGGATAAATTTCTATATAGTAATGAAAGTTTATTTGGCAATCACCTGAAATTTAAAATTCGTCCATTTCAATATTTCTATTTGCAAACCGATTATTTCCAATTAAGAGAGTTTAATAAAATTCATGGGGAGTATTCAGATCTTTCGTTATTCGCTTTTAATCTATGTTACGATCGAATCAGGTTTGAAAGATTTAATTTTGGATGGACGCTTGGCTTGAATTACTTAGGAAATGACGTAATGAAAGCTGGATTCTCATATGGTTTAAACACCGACCTATTTATTGCAAAAAATGTCAGCTTTTATAGTTCGATGAAATGGAGTTTAATAAACAATGTTTACGTGAATGAGTTTGAAATACAGGGTAAATACCACTTATGGAAATGCTTCCTTTCACTGGGTTATGAGCATTTAAAAATTGGTTCACCTAACTATGATTTTATAGCCTTGGGTGGTGGAATTTATTTGTAGGTTACTGGCTTTTTGAATATTATTCAGATTTTATAAATGGATTAAAAAACATGCGGATTTATAACCAGAATAATCTTTTGATATAAAAATCTTTCCGTGTTTATTCGTTGTTAAATGATACTTTAACACAAGGCAAATGCAAGTCAATTGATGTTAATCCAGGTAATGTTGCGATGCTCATTGACAACTACTTTATTTTCATTATGCAGAACGTTTTTCTTCAAAAGATAACTGAAATTGACCCGTCCTGAAATGCAATACAAATTGGCATCCTGAGTTAAGCTCTTCCGGTTTTCTCTCCAATTAATTTGTACCATTTTAATTCGTCTCGCATAATCGAAATTCACATAGCATATCACTTGGACCTAAACTTCAGTATCCGGAGAATGCTTTATAGATGAGCATTCTCCGGAAATATAACCTGAAATATTTAACCAATTTAATGATCCTCGGCAATTTCTTCCAGGTGCACATGATAAAGATCGATATGATGGTATTGGTAATCCTTGAATTTACTATAAAAGAGGGAGGGGGCCTTAAAAAAAAAGATCATCAGCCGTATGAGAAAGGAGAAAAACTAATAATTATTCAAGAGTCAGGGAGTATTTAACTAAATAACTAAAGAATTTTAATAAATTATTTAACTGCCAAATTCACAATACGATATAGGAAATGCAGTGGATAAGTAAAATTTTATATGTGTGAATTTTGCAAGTTTTAATTGAAATTATGTAACTTATTTTGATCGTTTGTACTTCAATTTTGCACTGTGGAATCTAAACACATATTAGTATAAAAAAATGGCAATTAAAATAGAAAAAGGGAATTGGAAGGACCAAAAAAATGAGCTCAAACAGAAAATTGATGTCTTAACAGACAATGAATGAATTTTTGAGGAAGGCGAGAAAGGAGAGATCTTTGGAAAACTTAAAATCAAACTTGGTAAATCAGAAGAGGAATTGAGCAAGATTATTGGAAATCTTTGAAAACTTATATCGAATAATTGACCTTTAAACCATGAATTGGCTTTATCTTAACATACGTCCTCAATAAAAAATCATATGCCCGGAAAGAACGCCATTTGTGGCACTATTCGTTTTCCCGATCAGCTCCCGAAAAAACACTAAACTTTTTGACGTTTCAGCGGATCACATCCCTTAAAATAGTTCCGATCCCGGATTTCCAATCATATTAACTTTAGTTTGTTCCAGCTTTCAATCTATTTTGAAGTCGTATTTGTATCACGACAAATTCCGGCAATTTTCACCATTTGGCAATATGAAGTCATAACTACCACTGAACTGATAGTCTAACCTGTACCATTTTGCGTTGTTATTTCTGATTGTATTCCGATTGAAAATCCCAAAGTTTTGGAAGGGAAGTGATTTTTTACAAGATTCTATTCAAATTAGCTCCCATTTCCGGGTATAGCTCCAACCAATCAGGAACTTATGTGGCATATGAAATGGCTATAAAGAAACATACCAATAATTTCGGCTTCAACTATTCTCTCTCTGTTTCCAAAAAGGAAAAAGCTGAAAGAGAGTCAAAAAATGTGTTCAACTCAAAATCAGAAGCATTTTTCAAATATCGAAGGCTTATAGATCAGATTTACAACAAAATAAAGAAAACTATATTCGTAAAGTATTATTTTGAATGAAAATTTAATTTCGGATATTGAAATCACTTTACTTAAAGGGTTTACCTGATTTTATCCATATATATCCGATTACAATCGATTGTAATCGGAAATAACCGTTTATACTCCGTTTGCATAGATTTTGTTCATCTATTTTTGAATTATTAATTTTTTATTTTATTTACTAGCTATGATAATTACTTATTTTCAACAGCATAAAACAGGCATCCTGAATGAGAGAATAAATTCCAAAGGGTTCATATGTCCTTACAACAAAGAAAATTGCATGCATATGGATTCATTGTCTATGACCAGAACCGTAAATTGTAATGATTGTGGGATAAATATAAAAGGTAATAAAATTGATAATCGCCTAAATATTTCAGATCGGATGTCAAATATGAATTAAATATACTAACCAATTATTAAACTTAAAAAACATGGAAATTAACCCAAAACTATCGGAAAGTGCGCTGCGAGATGTGGAATTGGTTATGTCTGCCAAAGCAGGAGTAGAAAAAGCGTTTACACAACTCCATAATCACTATAAGAATTCAATCTATTATATGATTCTTAAAATGGTTAATAATAAATTGGATGCTGAAGAGCTTGCTATAGAGGCATTTGGAAAAGCATTTGCAAATATAAAGCTCTATGAGCCACAATTTGCTTTCAGCACCTGGCTGTTCCGCATTGCCTCCAATTGTGCAATCGATCACCTTCGAAAGAAAAGAGTAGTAACTGTTCCAATTGAGCGCTCTACCCAAGGGGAGAATGTCGAAGTAAAAAGAATCGTACTTTCAGCAAAGTCTAACACGGATAACCCTGAAGAGTTTTTAATTAAGTCGCAAAATGCAATAATCTTGCGACAATCAGTATCCACGCTAAAACCACGTTATCGCGCATTAATTGAAATGCGTTATTTTAAGGAATATTCTTATGCGGAAATTGCTAAAGAATTAAATCTGCCATTAGGGACTGTAAAAATACAATTATTCCGTTCGCATGAAATGTTATATAACCTGCTACAAAACACTGAAATGGCTCATTAAACGTGCCTTATCCTGAAAGTAGGGTAAAAAACGCCCATAAACTGGATTTGCCGTAAATCAGTATTATTGGCAGTGAATGGATTTGTCCAAAAAGGAAGAGTCTGGAAGAGAATCTAAGCAAGCTTCCAAAAAAAAACGAGGAAATCCAAAAGAGAATTGGAATATGCCGGCAATGAAGGAAATTACATTCTTTACTTAAAATCACAAAACACAGATAAACAAGAATTTTTAGTGGAAATTATTTTTTCATTCAATTAATTATTTGATTTTTAGTTGAGCCACCACCAATCTTTTGTGAATATTTTTATTCATTTATCAAATGAATAATCAAAAAGGAACCTAACTCCTTAATCATCTGTTAATTTTATTGGTATGTAGCTAGAAAAGCTTCTAACCGAATATCGGATAGAATAGTAACCTCTATTTTTCAATGCACATTTGAAATTTGAATTTAAGTGTATAGAAAACATTAAGTTGAAATTTTAAATCAAATACAATATTAACTGTGGAGACAAATTAATTGCCAGAAATTGATTTTAAAGCACAATTGTAATGAACAGATCTTGAATCAATTGTGAAAACAAACCCGCCAAAGATCAAAATATTATTTCAGGACCTCCTGTTTGTTGAGTTAGCTTGATTCTGATCGACCGGCAGAAATATGTATATTTGAGCAGAAGAATAACAAGAAAAATCAGGAGGAATATCCAGGCGAGGGGACCTCGGCAAGTTAATGTCGGCAATCCGGATTTCAATATCGGTCGTAATATATTTGAATTATGAAATACAGAACTTTAGGAAAAACAAATGAGAAGATTTCGTCCATTGGATTGGGATGCATGGGAATGTCACATGCTTATGGGGAGAAAGACGATATTGAAAGCATTGCCACCTTATACAAAGCCCTGGATTTAGGTATCAATTTTTGGGATACGGCTGACTTTTATGGAAAGGGAGAAAACGAAAAGTTAATTGCTAAAGTATTAAAAGAAAACAGGGACAAAGTTTTTATTGCCACAAAGTTTGGTTTTCGCTACGATGAAGCAGGAGGGAATTTTAATACCCGCTTTGATGGGTCTTCTGAATGGATGAGAAAAGCGGTTGAGCAAAGCTTAATACGGTTAAATATTGATTGTATTGATTTGTATTACGCGCATCGGGTTGACCCCAATGTGCCCATCGAAGAAACAGTCGGCGCTATGGCGGAGCTGGTGAAGGAAGGTAAAGTCAGATATTTAGGACTTTCAGAAGCATCTGTAAAATCAATTCGAAAAGCAAATTCGATTCATCCGATTTCAGCATTACAAAGTGAATACTCCTTACTTTCGAGGGATCTGGAAAAAGAAATATTACCAGTTATAAATGAACTTGGAATTAGTCTGATACCTTTTTCTCCATTGGGAAGAGGAATGTTTACGGATGACTTTGAAAATTTTGATAAAGTCAGTGCGACGGACTCAAGGCGAAGTTTGCCTCGGTTCCAGGGAGAGCATCTTGCCAACAATCAACACTTAACGAGAGCGCTTAAAGAATGTGCAGATGGAAAAAATATTACCACTGTCCAATTAGCTTTAGCATGGGTTTTAGGCAAAGGACAAAACATCATTCCGATTCCGGGTACGAAAAAAAGAAAATACCTGGAACAAAATGCCAAAGCTGTCGACATTACCCTGAGTAAGGATGAGATCATTGAAATAGAAAGTATTATAACAAAATATCCTAATACCGGGGACCGGTATGGAGAAGCCGCTTTGAAAATGGTGAATAATTAAAATAAAGCTGGTAATAATAAAACAGACAATCATTTAAAATGCAACTGGACTATATTGACAAAATAAATGAATTCGGAGATAACATCGTAAGGTTATATGACTTTGACAGTTCGCAAGCCAATAAATTTCAGCAATTAATTAAGCAGACCATTGTCATCGACAAAAAACCACTTGATTTGTCAACGATTGACTTTATTCAGGCGCGCAATTGTAACCTGATACTTCGTATTTCAGACGAAGACGCCGGAATTTTAAGATCGGGAAAACATAAGTTTTTCTGTGACCTGACAATCGAAGGTTATGAACATATGGTTTCTCTGTTGGAGCCCTTTTGCAAAAAGGAAACAAAAGGGTATCAATGGCTATACGAAATTGATAGTCAAACTGATTTTCTGTTTTCGCCAGGCGGAACATGGTGAAAACTAAAACTATTTGGATGTTCTTGTGAAGTTAATCGCTTAAAGAAAAGATGATTCGGAGAATGTGCAATATGTGGTTTAATGAAATGTGAATCTAATAACTAAATACCAATTGTATTAAGACAAAATCCACCCAATATTATGAAACAAGTATTGCTTTTTCTTTTTTGTACGCTTGCAGTAAGCTCTTTCGCACAGTCGCCAGTTGGCATCTTTCAATTTAATGAAGACATTGGCCACCCCAAAAAATCAGGGGCAGCGAGCTTTGATGAGAAAACACAGGTTTATACCATATCAGGTGCCGGGTCCAATATCTGGTTCAACCGTGATGAATTTCACTATCTGTACAATAAAATCAGCGGCGATTTTATCATTACTGCTGACTTTGAGTTTTCAGAGGATATGGTCAAAGCGAATGCTCACTGCAAGATCGGTTTGATGGTCAGGGAATCATCTGACGAAGGTGCTGCAAGCTGGAATGCTGTTAAACATTACGACGGGCTTTGCCTGCTACAATGGAGGCCTTACAAAGGCATGTTCATGCGCGATCCTGAGGAAGAACGGTTCTTTGCAAAAAAAGGGAAGGGGAAGCAAACAATACAGTTGCAACGTAACGGTAATTCATTGACAATGAAAATGGCAAATTCCGGAGAACCACTTCAGTTGGTGGCCTCAGAGAAAATGGAAATGAAAGCTGAAGTCCTTGCCGGTATTTATATCTGTTCTCATGATTCCGATGCAATTGCCAGGGCCAAAGTATGGAACGTCCGCATTGACAAACCCGTGATAAACGCCTATAGTTCTAACCCCAATGCAGTGAAAACCCAGGTAAATGACGTATTGGGATGCCGGCTTGAGTTACTCAATATTTCCGATGGAATGAGACAAGTAATTTATGAAAGCAAAGGGAGATTTGAAGCTCCAAATTGGATGCCGGATGGGAAGAAATTACTCTTTAACCAAGGTGGTTCAATTTATACGATTCCTATTTCGGGAGGAAGCCCCGAAAAATTAAATACTGGTACTCTTGCCCGGAATAATAATGATCATGCGATCTCTTTTGACGGAAAGATGCTGGCCATCAGCAGCCATCGTGATGGCTTACCCGGAGGAGGTTCGGCTGTATATACACTGCCCTTGTCAGGTGGGGAACCTACACTGATTACTGAAAGCACTCCCTCTTATTTCCATGGCTGGAATCCAAATGGCAAGGAATTAGCAATAACGGCACAACGTAACGGCGAAAAAATTTACAATCTTTATAAAGTATCAGTAAAAGACGGGAAGGAAACTGCCCTTACTGCCAACAAATCAGGCCATGTTGACGGTCCGGAATATTCACCCGATGGAAAATACATTTATTACAATGCGAATGTTACGGGAACCATGCAAATCTGGCGTATGAAACCCGACGGATCTGGTAAAGAACAGCTGACCTTCGATGAATATCACAACTGGTTTCCGCATATTTCTCCGGATGGAAATTTAATGGTGTTTATTTCATTTCCTCCCGATATTGACCCCGATGCACATCCATCCTACAAAGAGGTGATGTTGCGTGTGATGAAACTGAACGCCCCGGGCGGACCAAGAGTTGTTGCCTATCTTTATGGAGGTCAGGGGACAATCAATGTAGGATCCTGGTCACCGGATAGTAAACGGATTGCATTTGTAAGCAATTCAGAAAAGTAATATGATTTTTTTATCTCAAATTCTTAATTCATAATAAAATAATAATGAAAATATTTCCCCTTTTTATCCTTTTACTTTTCATTTATGCACAGAATTCCCTTGCGCAAAGCACTGACATAAAACAGGTAAAACTGACTAAATTTGAACTTCAGTCTTCTGAGTTGATTAATGCTTCCGGAGAATTAATTTCTACATCCGGTTATCAGTCAAAAGTTTATTGGTTCCCGGTGAATGTTCCATCAACTGTTCTTACAGGTTTGGTTGCCAACCGTGTTTATCCCGATCCATATTCCGGGATGAATAATATGTTGATACCAGACGCTTCAGATGAATTCAATAAAACCTACAACCTGGAACAGTTTAGTCATATTCCTAATGTTGGCAATCCCTGGAAAAAGCCTTATTGGTACCGCACTTCATTTAAGGTTCCGGTAGCCGATAAAGGGCGTCATTTTCAGTTGATTTTTAAAGGAATTAACTACCGTGCAGCAGTCTGGATGAACGGACAACCGATCGCCGATTCAACACAAATGGTGGGAATGTTTGCTGAATATAGTTATGATGTAAGCAAAAAAATTAAAGCCGGTGAAGAGAATGTTATAGCCGTAAAAATTTATCCGCTCGATTTTCCCGGATTACCAGCTAAGGAACAATTAAAGGCAATGGGGGATTTTTATGAAAATGGTGGTCCTACCGGAGATATTGGCAAAAACGTTACGATGGTTTGTTCGGTTGGCTGGGATTGGATGCCACCTGTCAGGGATCGTAACATTGGAATTTGGCAACCCGTATTTCTCCGCACCTCAGGTGTTGTAACAATTGTACAACCACAAATCATAACCGATTTACCGAATCTGCCCGACACAACCGTTGCGAAACTCTCATTAAATCTCGCACTTTCAAATAACGGTCAAAGTAATACAAAGGGAACTTTAAAGATTAGTATTCGTCCTGAGAACTTTACCGGCACACCTGTTTCATTTTCGAAAGAAGTAACGATAGCCGCAGCTTCTAAAATGCTCGTTGAACTGAATGCAGACAATACGAAACAACTTCTTGTAAAACAACCTCATTTATGGTGGCCAAATGGTTACGGAACAGCAAACTTGTATCGCATTCATCTTCAATATGAATCTGATGGAGTTATTTCTGATGAAACGACTGTAGTTTTTGGTATACGCACCGTTAGTTCAAAAGCAGTGGAAGTACCAAATAAATTCCTGCGTCGCGATTTCTATGTGAACGGAAGAAGGATTCAGCTCGTTGGAGGCGCCTGGGTGCCTGATCTGATGTTGAATCGTGATTCGGTACGATATGATTCAGAATTGCACCTTTGCCGGAATGCAAACGTCAATCTGGTCAGAATTTGGGGCGGAGGAATTACCCCACCGGATATCTTTTTTGATTTAGCTGACCGTTACGGATTAATGGTTTGGTCCGATTTCTGGGTTACGGGTGATACGCATGGCGAATTCAAGGGATCGACCGACTGGCCGGTTGAACCCGAGGTTTTTGTAAATAACGTGATCAGCACGATTTATCGTATTCGCAACCATCCAAGTCTATTGCTCTGGACAGGTGGTAATGAAGGACATATACGTAAAGATGTTTACGATCGGATGAGAGAAAGCGTAATCAAACTGGATGGAACAAGACCATTTATCCCAAGTTCTTCCGGATTTGCAAAATTACCTCAGGGGTTAAAAGGTTCATGGCCTGATGGTCTTGCTTCGGGCGTTTACAGCAGCGGACCTTACGCATGGCAGGATTCAAAAGAGTATTACCGGTTGGCCGATAATGCAAAAGATTGGGTATTTAAAGATGAAACGGGACTACCTTCTCAGCCCCCTTATAATTCACTCAAAAAAATAATTCCAAATCTGGTTTGGGATTCCGAATTACCTTTCCCGTTGAATAATTCATGGGGTTATCACGATGCTGCCACCGGAAACGGAAAATATGACAAGTATTATGAGTCAATGGTAAAGCGGTATGGTGAGCCAACATCGATTGAGAATTTCTCTGATAAGATGCAATTGATGAACGCAACCGGATACCAGGGTACTTTTGAAGCAGCAGGACATAAACTGAACGACATCGGCGGGATTATGCTTTGGAAATTAAATGCGGCATTTCCCAGTGTGATCTGGCAGATATATGACTGGTACCTTGAACCTAATGCTGGCTACTATTTCATGCAGAACTCATGTGAACCGGTTCATGTTCAGCTTAATTCGCTCGACTATAATGTGACGGTTTTAAACAGAACTTATCAGCCGGTCTCGAATTTAACCGTAGAAGCTGATGTTTTTGGGATAGACTCTAAACCGTTATTCCATCAAACTGCAAAAGTAAACCTTTCGGCTTCCGACGTAAAAGATTCATTCTCAATAGCGAAGATCTTGGCCGACGCAAAAGGGGTGAATTTTGTGATTTTAAACCTCAAAGATGCCGGAGGGAAAGTAATTTCTCATAATGTCTACTGGCTTTCGACAGACAATGACTATAAAGCATTGAATTCCATGCCTCAGACAAAGGTTGAGACGATTGTTTTAAAAAGAGAAATAGTAAAAATGGAAACTAAATGGAGTCTTAAATTCACAAATAAAACCAAACAACTGGCATTCTTTATAAATCCGCAATTGCTAAATGATGGTGAAGAGATAATGCCCGGTTTTTGGTCCGCCAATTATTTTTCGCTGGCTCCCGGCGAATCAACGATTGTTACGGTTAGTGTATCTTCAGATCAATTAAAAGGTAAGAATCAGGAAATTAAAGTAAAAGGATGGAATCTTGAAAATCAATTGATATCCTTGTAATAACTGATAACTATCAGAAATAAATGGGGACGTAGGATAATGGATTTGTAAGTCAGCATTCTGATATTACAACCTTCAATGTGCCGGAATTCGTAAGGACTTGTTCGATCCTTCAGCAGAAGGTGAACGGTAAAGAACTTATCAGGCTCGACAATGTTGCAACTATTCAAAAGCCGCGTTTGGTAATAGATGCAGTGTCCAGTTCCTATTAGAATGATAATTCAAACATACACCGGGGGTGTCTCAAATGCCGAGACACCCTCTTCTTTTTTATACGGATGCAGGAATCGTTCAAAGGCTTTGAAACCCCAAACCAAATTACATAAAAATAAAAGGAACCTAATTTGACAAACTTAATTGCAATCCATGTAAGCACAAAAATCAGTAAGAGTTCGTTGAAATGTAATAAATAGGGAAAGAACAACCAGTCACTAAGAAATATATGGGTGAATAGTTTCAATAGAATCTAATAAATGACCCACAAGGCAGGTATTTTGAATAAATGCAGGATGAAGTCATCAAGCTTCGCCGGAGTTTTAAAAACTCTCTTTTTAAAAAACAGAAAAAGATGTTTGTAAACGAAAAATACAATTACGAGAAGTGCAATAAATGAAACTGTTGCAATTAGAAGATTTGTAGCTTCATTGGTAAAAGATTGATTCATAAGTCTTTTTTATTGTTTCTGCTCAAAACTGCCAAAATTTTTGTTATATTTGTATTTAACCGGGATTACTTTTACAATCAATCCATGTAAAAATATCGCATAAAACTTTATCCATATGGACAATAAACCACCGTTTGAAAGGTTAGTAATTGCTGCCTATCGGTTACCTTTTAAATTAAGTAAGACAAAGAAGGGCTACAAAGCCATTCAAAATTCAGGCGGTCTTGTTTCAGCGATTCTTGCTTTATCCGAAAACTTTAAAAACAGCAACAAAGATTTAAAAAACAGTAAAATTGTCTGGGCTGGTATTGCTGATGATTTACCCGATGATGTTACATCAGATAATTTTGAGAATGAGAACTTTGATATCTTACCAGTAAGCATTCCTGCCCAGGTAAACGATCTATACTATGGAGGTTTTTGTAACGATCTTATCTGGCCTTTGTTTCACTATTTTCCTTCGTATGCGGTCTTTAATCAGGACTACTTTAAAGCCTATGAGGAAGCTAATTTAAAATTTTGCGAAGAACTTGTTAAGACGATCAAACCCGGCGATTTTATCTGGATACACGACTACCAGTTAATGCTGCTGCCTGAAATGATCAGGAAAAAAATGCCTGAAGCTACTATTGGTTTCTTCCTGCATATTCCATTCCCATCCTTCGAATTATTCCGATTATTACCGCGGCAATGGCGGGAATCTGTAATTAAAGGGTTGCTTGGCGCCGATCTAGTCGGTTTTCATACACACGACTACGCACAGAATTTTATTAAGTCGGTAAAACGAACAACCGGATACGAGTGTCATCAAAATACAATCTATTCTCCAAATAAACTTGTAAAAGCCGACGCCTTTCCCATTGGGATTGATTACGATAAGTTTCATGACGCATGTCTGAAAAAACAGGTATTAGCTGAAAAGGAAAAACTCAAAAATCATCTCTCCCTGAACAAGCTGATCTTTTCTGTTGACCGGCTCGATTACTCAAAAGGGTTGTTATTAAAGCTTAAAGGATATGAAACATTTCTCGAAAAATACCCCGAATGGCGATCAAAAGTAGTTTTCAATATGGTGGTAGTTCCATCGCGTGACAATATTGATAAGTACAAAATTATGAAAAGGGAGATCGAATCAACGGTAGGGCGGATTAATGGAAAATTCAGTTCACTGTCGTGGCAGTCGATCATTTATCAGTACAAATCGCTGACATTTAATGAACTGGTTGCACTTTACGATCTAAGTGATGTAGGACTAATTACACCGTTGCGCGACGGGATGAACCTGGTTGCGAAGGAGTATGTTGCCTGCCAGGTTGAAAACAAGGGGGCGCTCATTCTGAGCGAAATGGCGGGTGCCGCAGCAGAGTTGAACGAAGCGATTATCATAAATCCTGTTGATGACATTGAGATGGCTGAGGCCATTTTTAATGCTCTCGAGATGAAACCAGAGGAGAAACAAACCCGTCTCGAAAGGATGAAAAACAGGATTTCGAATTACAATGTTTTCACGTGGGCTTTCGATTTTTTTAACCAGACCTACAACACTAAAAAGGAACAAAAAATAATGAGTGTAAGATTTGTCAATCCTGCTATTACGAATCAAATTATTTCCGATTATCAAAAAGCGGAACGCCGTATTCTTTTTCTCGATTACGACGGTACACTTGTCCCGTTTGAGAAATATCCCGAAATGGCTATAATTTTAAAAGAAACGCGGGGAATTATTAAAAAATTATCAAAAGATCCTAAAAACCAGGTTGTGATCATCAGTGGGAGGGACAAAGAATTTCTTGAAGCGCAATTCGCTGGTATTAATGTCAATCTGGTTGCAGAACATGGCTATTTTATTAAAAAGGGGTACGGCGACTGGGAAACCACAATCACGGGCGATGAACAGTGGAAAGAGGCTGTTTTACCGATACTGAACGAGTACGTGAGTCGTTGCAACGGAACTTTTATCGAAGAAAAGACAGGAAGTATTGCCTGGCATTACCGGAACGCCGATTCTGATTTTGCAGATTTGCGGCTGCACGAATTGAGGGACGATCTGGCTGAAATAATACGCTATAAAACAGATTTTGAAATCCTTGAAGGGCATAAAGTATTAGAGGTAAAAAGCGGCAAGTATGATAAGGGGCAAGCCGCTATCGCTTTGATGTCCGATCAGGAATTTGGTTTTATTTTCGCTGCAGGTGATGATAAAACTGACGAATTCCTGTTCAAGGTATTGCCCGAGTTCGCATATACAATTCGGGTTGGTATGAGTCCTTCTCTCGCAAAATATAATGTCACCAATATTTCTGTATTATTGAAGTTATTGGAAATGATGGCTGAGTAATCTTCCGTTGGGATCAGAATAGTCAAAATATCTCATCCAGATCCCGAAATAAATATTCGAATTATGGAAAACGTGAAGAATTTGACAATGCAGTTAAAATAATAGATAAATTTATTGGACGAAAATGGGTATTCCTTCCAAAAGTTATTATTATTGATAGTGAAGTGAAGCATATAGAAACAACGAACAGAACGAAACTGCCTGATATTAGCCAGTTAAAAAAGTCAAAACTTTTAGGATACGATTTAAATGCAAATGATTTGCCATTGACAAACCCGGCAGACATTGCAAATGAGTTGGATAAACTATTTATTAAATCAAAGTAAACAGTTGGAATCTTGAAAATCAATTGATATCCTTACAATGACAGATAACTATCAGAAATATAAGGGGGAAGAATAAAAATCGCCCTTCGGGTGGTTGAAAACCCTCGAAGCGGCTATAAGCCCTTCGAGTGGTCGCAGACCCTCGAAGGGCTTTCAAATTCCATTTACCCGACCGGATTAACCTTCGTTTTTTTGACCCGTTCCTTGATTGCTGCATCGGGTTCGAAAAGAATGTAAATATCCTTAATACTGTCGGCTGTAATATCCT
>Ga0209123_1002924_pt1 | contig 13560 bp, 9 predicted proteins | sample BarGraIncu00431A_FD_184500 | JGI IMG/M metagenome (GOLD analysis project Ga0209123, IMG submission 184500) | Arctic peat soil microbial communities from Barrow, Alaska, USA - Barrow Graham LP Incubations 004-31A (SPAdes) (version 2) | ecosystem: Environmental > Terrestrial > Soil > Wetlands >...
TATCTAAAGTGGTTTCTATTCCATTTCCAATCTTTTCTTCCTCTTCTTTACTAAAAAAGACAAACTTTGAAATACCAGTATCTGGAGATCCCATAAGTTCCTGATCGTATTTTTTTTCAAGACCTGAAAGTTGATATATAGGATCCATATATCCTATAGCATGGGCAAAAATCGCGCCTTGCAAATATTGCAGTTTTTGAGATGTCTCACTTGTTTTTGTACTTTTAGTCAATGCTACCATATTCCTATCGTAAATTGTTCCCCGTAGTACCTTATTTCTCTCTGCCCAAAGCCTTCGATTAAAGGTACTCTGCACTGATTTTTGACTATTAAACATATATACATATGTTATGTAGGAAATTAAAGCAATAAAGAATATTAAAAATACCAACAGGACCTTTTTTATATTATTTACAAAATCATTCATAATTTTGACCGTCCTCCGAAATTTTTTGAAGTATCCCTAGCGAAAAGAAAGTTATTAACATAGAACTTCCTCCGGCACTAACTAATGGTAGCGTTATACCTGTTAGTGGAATAGCTCCAACAACTCCTCCTACTATAACTAATACTTGAGCGGCTATCATTGTGCTATAACCTACTGCAAGTAACCTTGTAAAGTTATCTTTGCTATAAATAGGGACTCTCATACATCTATAAAATAATAAAAAATACAATATAAGAATAGCAAACCCGGTAAGAAGACCCATCTCCTCAGAAATTGCTGAAAAGATAAAGTCTGTAGTAACTACAGGGACCATTTTAGGATATCCTAGTCCAAATCCTGTTCCAAAAAGTCCACCGGAGGCTATAGAAATTAAAGATTGTACCACCTGAAGTCCTTCGTCATTAGCATATTTCCATGGATTACCCCAAATCATAACTCTTAATCGTACGTGACTAAATAGTTTATAACTTATAAATCCACCCACTATAAAGAGTACTAAACACACTATAATATATCTAAATTTTGAAGTAGCAATATATAACATTGTTATTGCTATAGCAAAAAATAAAAGTGCTGATCCTAGGTCCTTTTGAGTCACCATGAATCCAAGTGATAACATAACTACAATTCCAGGCTCAATTAATGTCCTGAAATTTAAAAGTTCTGATTTACCCTCAACCTTTCCCCCATAATGTTGCAGTGATGCTGCTAAATATGCAACCAGTGATAATTTAGCAAACTCTGATGGTTGGAAACTAAAACCACCAATAGATATCCAATTTTTAGCTCCATAAATTTCCTTTCCAAATAACGTTCCCATTGACATAAGTAAAAGAGTACATACTAAATAAACATATTTGTACTTTCCAAACTTCGATAAACTTGGGAAAAGAACCACCACCAAAATAAATATTGCAATCCCAACTGCATAAAATATAAGTTGTTTAATCGCAATCAAAGAATCTAACCTATATAACATAGCCATCCCTATAACCGCCAAAACATTTGAAAATAGTAAAATATATTTATCACCATCTGGATAAAATCTTCTTATTATAAAATGAGAAGAAGCAAATACAAAACATATTATTGCGCCCATTATTATTGCATTATTGTCAAATTTTCCCTTACCTATGAAATACATATTCAAAAACAAGACTATGCATAAAAGATAAGTATACCGTAGAAGTTTCTTCTCCTGTTTTATACTATCCATACTATCACTCCATTTGAACTCATAATTTATCCTATAACCTTAAACGTTGAAGTACCTATTTTAATTACGTCACCTTTTTTTATATATACTGTTTCCTTAACCCTTTTGTTGTTCATTATAGTACCATTAGTACTTCTCAAATCCTGCAAAATATAATTTGTATTTTTCATATATATTCTTGCATGCTGAGAAGACACATATTTATCTCCCAAAATTAAAAGATTGTCTCCCTTTCTACCGATTGTTAATTGGTCATTTAAAGGTATAACTGCCCCGACCCTTAAATTAAGATTATCTCCTCTTTCCATAACCTCAAGCCCCATAGTTTTCTTTATAACTGGTCTCTTTTTTGCACCACCTTTTATGTCCTTATACATTATTCTTAATGCAAATATTATTATAATGTAAATAATCGCTATAATTGCATATTTCATAATCTTACTTATCTCAGCCATAATGCACTTTCTCCTCTTTAAAAAATAATCAAAGACTAGCATTCACTTTATGCTAGCCTTATATAAATTATAACATTTTTTTTAGATAATGTCCTGTATATGAATTTACATTTAAAGATATTTCTTTTGGTGTACCAGTGCATAAAATGGTTCCACCCTTGTCTCCGCCCTCAGGTCCTAAGTCTATAACGTAGTCTGAACACTTTATAACATCTAAATTATGCTCAATTACAACAACTGTATTTCCGGAATCTACAAGTCTTTGAAGTATTTTAATAAGTTTACTAACATCATCTATGTGAAGCCCTGTAGTAGGCTCATCTAAAATGTAAAATGTCTTACCAGTACTTCTCTTAGATAATTCAGAAGCAAGTTTAATTCTCTGAGCCTCACCACCTGATAACTGAGTTGATGGTTGCCCTAGCCTTATATAACCAAGACCCACATCCATTAGTGTTTTAAGTTTGCTATAAATTCTTGGAATATTCTCAAAAAACTTGACAGCCTCTTCAACAGTCATATTTAAAATATCATCAATATTTTTTCCCTTATACTTAACCTCTAAAGTTTCTCTATTATATCTTTTACTCTTACAAACTTCGCAAGGAACATAAACATCAGATAGGAATTGCATTTCTATTTTTATTATTCCATCACCGTGGCAGGCTTCACATCTTCCACCCTTCACGTTAAAACTAAATCTCCCTGGTTTATACCCCCTGATTTTCGACTCAGAACTCATGGAGAAAACATCACGAATAACATCAAAAACTCCCGTATACGTAGCTGGATTCGACCTGGGTGTACGTCCTATAGGACCTTGGTCAATATTTATAATTTTATCTATGTTTTCCCACCCTAAAATATCTTTATGGAGTCCTGGATTCTTTTTAGAATGATTTAGCTTTTTATTAAGACCTTTAAATAAAATTTCATTTACTAAAGTACTCTTTCCAGAGCCTGAAACACCAGTAACTGAAGTAAATACGCCTAATTGAAAATCTACGCTAACATTCTTTAGGTTATTTTGCCTTGCATTAAGTATTTTTATACAATGTCCATTCGATTTTCTTGTTTTGCTTGGAACTTCAATCTTTTTCTTGCCGTTTAAATATTGACCTGTAATTGATCTTTCACAATTTTTTACATCTTCAATTGTTCCTGCGACCACGATTTCTCCACCATGTTCACCAGCACCCGGTCCAACATCTACAATGAAATCTGATGCCTTCATAGTATCCTCATCATGCTCTACAACAATTACGGTATTCCCTATATCCCTTAAATGTTTTAATGTCTTTATAAGTTTATCATTATCCCTTTGATGAAGACCAATACTTGGCTCATCTAAGATATATAAAACCCCCATTAGACTAGAACCTATCTGAGTTGCGAGTCTTATTCTCTGTGCTTCTCCACCAGACAATGTAGCTGCTGATCTAGCTAAATTTAGATAATCAAGACCCACATCCTTTAAAAAATTAAGCCTATCATTTATTTCTTTAAATATTTGATTAGATATAATTTTATTTTTCTCTGATAATTCAATATCATTTAAAAATGTAACTTCCTCTACAATAGACAATTGACAAAATTGACTTATATTTTTATCACCGACTGTTACAGCTAGTGCCTCAGGGCTTAATCTTGCACCCTTACACTTAGGACATGCATTATCACCCATATATTGTTCAACATCTTTTTTTATATAATCAGAAGATGTTTCAAAATACCTTCTTTTTAAGTTGTTTATAATACCTTCATATGAATGATTAAAAGTACCGGTTCTATACTCCTTAACATAATTAACTTTAACTTTCTCGCCATTCGTACCGTATAGTAGTATTTTAAGAATTTCCGGATCATAATCCTCTATTGGTGTATCTAAACTAAATTTGTACTTTTCACTTAGAGCCCGGAGGACAGAAAAAGTCCAGGAATCCTCCTTAAGACTACCCTCCCCAAAAGACATAACAGCTCCGCCTTTAATACTCTTACTTTTGTCTGGTATTATAAGATCTTCATCAATTTCCATAAGGGTACCAAGACCATCACAAGTATCACACTTACCAAATGGAGAATTAAAAGAAAACATCCGAGGGGCTAATTCCCCAAGGCTAATGCCACAATCTATACAAGCAAAATGCTCACTAAAGAGAATATCTTCACCATCAACAACACTAGCAATGGCAGTCCCCTCTGCTAGTTTTAATGCACTCTCCAGGGATTCAGTAAGTCTACTACGTACTTCCTCTTTTACTGAAATTCTATCAATTACTATCTCTATACTGTGTTTCTTAGTTTTCGCAAGTTTTATATCCTCTTCCATAAGTTCTACGGTAACACCATCTATTCTAGCACGAACAAAACCATTCTTTTTAATATTTTCTATAACTTTGAGGTGCTCACCTTTTTTCCCCCTTATTACTGGAGCTAAAATTGAAATCTTAGTTTTTAGTGGCATCTCCATTATTCTATCCACCATTTGATCCACAGTCTGCTGAGTAATTTCCTTGCCACACTTAGGACAATGTGGCGTTCCCACTTTAGCGTAAAGCAGCCTCAAATAGTCATAAATTTCAGTTACAGTACCCACAGTAGAACGTGGATTTCTATTAGTAGTTTTCTGATCAATAGAAATAGCAGGTGATAACCCCTCTATATATTCAACATCTGGCTTATCCATATTGCCTAAGAACTGCCTTGCATAAGCCGACAATGACTCTACATACCTTCTTTGTCCCTCTGCATATAATGTATCAAAAGCAAGGGACGACTTACCTGATCCCGAAAGTCCAGTAAACACTATTAACTTATCCCTTGGTATCTCTAAATCAACGTTCTTTAAATTATGAACCTTAGCACCTTTTATAAAAATCTTATCCCTCATGGTATCCTCCTCAGTTACAAAACAATCAAATCATAATATTCGCTTCATCAAATTTAAATATCTTTAATTTGCTTTTTAAGTTTATAAATTATATCTCTAAGCTGCGCAGCCTTTTCAAAATGTAAATCCTTAGCTGCCTGCTTCATCTCTTTTTCATACTTATCCATTAATTTTTTAGTTTGATCATAATTTGCTTCTTTAGCTGCTTCAAGAGTTTCATATACTTCTTCATCCTCAGCAACTGTTATAGATCCTATTACATCTCTAATGTCTTTTACAATAGTAGTTGGTACTATATCATGCTTCTCATTATATTCCATCTGAAGTTTACGCCTTCTTGTAGTTTCATCCATAGCCTTCTTCATAGACTTTGTAATTCTATCTGCATACATTATTACTTTACTCTCTGAATTTCTTGCAGCTCTTCCTATTGTTTGAATTAATGAAGTTTCAGAACGCAAAAATCCTTCCTTATCTGCATCAAGTATTGCAACAAGAGCCACCTCTGGTATATCTAATCCTTCTCTTAAAAGATTTATACCTACTAACACATCAAATGTGCCCAGCCTAAGATCCTGAATAATTTTCATTCTTTCTATTGTATCAATATCCGAATGCAAATAAGTTATCTTCATGTCCATTTCTCTATAGTATTTAGTCAAATCCTCTGACATTTTTTTAGTTAGTGTTGTAACTAAAACTCTAAAGCCTTTTTTTATTGTATCCTGAATGCTAGCATATAAATCATCTATTTGCCCTTTAACTGGCCTTATTACAATCTCAGGATCTAATAATCCTGTAGGCCTAATTACTTGTTCTGCAATGTTTTCACTATGCTCCTCCTCATAAACACTTGGCGTTGCACTTACAAAAACAGTTTGATTCATGCTACTCTCAAACTCTGGAAAAGTTAGAGGCCTATTATCATAAGCTGATTTAAGTCTAAACCCATAATCTATTAAATTAGTTTTTCTTGATTTATCTCCCCCAAACATAGCCTTAACCTGTGGAAGAGTTACATGACTCTCATCTATAAACATCAAAAAATCTTTTGGAAAATATTGCATCAATGTTTGAGGCGCTGTTCCTGCCGGTCTACCATCTAAAATTCTAGAATAATTCTCTATACCAGTGCAGTAACCAACTTCTCTCATCATTTCAATATCATAATTAGTTCTTTGCTTAAGTCTTTGTGCCTCTAAAGCTTTATCTTCCGAAATAAGTTCCTTTAATCTGTCCTCAAGTTCCTGTTCTATTTGAGCTATACCAACCTCTAATTTATCCTTTGATGTGGCGAAATGGGAAGCGGGAAAAATAGACACATGTTTACGAATTCCTATAGTTTCTCCAGTAAGTGCATCAAATGATCTAATCTTCTCTATTTCATCTCCAAAAAATTCTACCCTAATCCCCTCACTAGAAGACGATGCAGGGAATATATCAATAGTGTCACCCCGTACTCTAAATGTTCCACGAATAAAATTCATATCATTTCTTTCATACTGTATATCAACTAGATGTCTTATTACTTCATTTCTGTCCTTTTCCATGCCTTCTCGAAGCGATACCGTAAGCTTTTTATACTCCTCAGGATTACCAAGTCCATATATACACGAAACTGAAGCAACAACAATAACATCATTACGCTCAAGTAATGCAGATGTCGCTGAATGTCTTAATTTATCAATATCATCATTAACTGACGAATCTTTTTCTATAAATGTATCTGTCTGTGCAATATAAGCTTCGGGTTGATAATAGTCATAATATGACACAAAATACTCAACACAGTTGTCTGGGAAAAACTCCCTAAACTCTGAGCAAAGTTGTGCAGCTAAGATTTTATTATGAGCCAGCACCAATGTAGGTTTTTGGACTCTCTCAATAATATTAGCCATGGTAAAAGTTTTACCTGAACCAGTTACCCCTTTAAGTGTCTGGAACTTTTCACCATCTTCAATACCTTCCACAAGACTATCAATAGCCTGTGGTTGGTCCCCAGTAGGCTTAAATTTCGAATGTAGCTTAAACTCATACATAAAATCACCGCCTTGTTTTCCTTTATCTGAACGTTTGTTCGTTACTTTATATTTTAACTATAACTTTTTAATATGTCAACATGGTATTAATAATTCTATATTAGCTTATAAATGTTTATCATTTACTATGATAACACCATTAAGTACTAATATATGTGGTTATATAAAAGATTTATTCTAGTAATTATTCACTATATTTTGTATACTTTACAATAACACTAAATATGTACTTATAATCTATTATTTTAAAAACTAGTAAAACCTATACTCTTAAATTTTAGATTGATTTTACTATAAAAGATATTACCTCAGCTGCGTTTATCATTATTTATATGTTTTATATTAACACAACTACCAATATATATTGCTAGTTACCCCTCAAAATCCACAAAAATAATAGGGCACTAAGTCCCTATCATTCAATATTTACTTTTACACTTTTCTTAATATAAATACTTAACCAAAGAAAATTTTATTAACTTTTCAATTCAAAATTTAGAACTTTTGACAAGGTATTTACATTACCCTTAAAAGGGAAACAAAGTAATTTTTGGTCAGCTTCAAAAATCATAAAAAATGGTGGGTCATATTTCGGAATTATTATAAAAACGTTATCTACAAGTGCGTTTAAACATTTCCCCTGTACCCTAACTGCGGGGTAAATTGGAACTCTAATTGCATACCCATCATCCGTAAGAGGGTTGCTTTTAGCATATAAACTATCTACATCCTTTATCCAACTTACAACTTTCTTATGAATTTCATCATTTACCTGAACTACCTTAACTACCTTATCTTGTTTTGGGTCAAAAATTTGGACGTATTTAAATCCTGTAGCAGAAGCAACTGTTGAATGCAACAATATAATAAATAAGAATATAATTACTAATATTTTTTTACTCATAACATCACCCATTATTAATATTCCCATAATAAATATAGTTATGTTACAATAATATTTAATTTTGTTATTAATATGCTCCGCCAGTTATGGCAGCAAAAGAATGTTGAAATTATGTCTTTTTCATAGAGCATGCTAACAAAAGTATATATTGCGTATAACACGTTTGAACAAGCTTTAGTAATTCTTAATTTATTTTATTTTCAGATGCGTGAGGAAAAATGCATGTTTGATTGAAGCGAGTTTGCATTTTTTAGCAACTGAAAGCAAAATGAATTTTAGAATTACTTAGCGATGTGAATGCATTTTAGCAATATATAATTTCGTTATAACATGCTCTATGAAAAATTTAAAACTCATCTTTACTTTTTATCTTGTTCTTGGTTTTGATCTTGGTCTTTATTTTGGTCCTGATCTTGATTTTGACCTTGGTCTTTATTTTGGTCTTGCTCTTGTTGTTCTTGATTTTGTCCTTCACCATGCTCTTTGTCTTTGTCTTTGTCTTTGTCTCTTATTTTATCAATTACCTCTTTAAATGTTTCATCATGCATATTTAGTATAGCCGTATCTTTGGGTATCTCCCTTGGTACAATTACTATTCCTAATCTTTTATTTGCAGCCATATTGCTATAATTTACGTTTTGTAAATCTCCAAAAGGCTTCTTTATTTTTAAAGATAACGAACTAAAATTTCCTTTAATTATATTAAATATTTCCTCTTCGGCCACTATTGCTTTACCATTAAGCTCAACTATCAAATCTCCACTTTCAATTCCCATTTGAAATGCAGGAGACTTAGGGGCTACTGCAAGAACCATAATTCCCTCATCGCTACTACTAAATTTAGGTTTCATTGTGAACTCCATGTGCTTTTCTAGTCTAAGCATTGCTTCATGCACTGCAGCCGCAAATACTAATACAAATAATTGATACGCTGTACCTAGTACTGCCAGTTGTGCTACAGCTGTTAGCAATAAGCCATAAATTATTATTAAAGCACCAGAAGTAAGTGTCTTCCCTCTTTTACTTTTAGTGAAAGTAATACTGCTATAACCTATGACTCCATAGAGCGCAATGGATGCTATAACCGAATTTTTTACAATTCTATCTATTATATCACCTTTTATTAGATGCCTCCATTCAGGTATCATTACGCTCTGTCCGACCACTAAATTCGATGAAGTTGCACTTAAAAGTATAAGTAGCGCAATAGGTAATGCCCAATATCTTTTTAATGCGAATCCACCGATAATTTTGTTATCTCTATTAGTAAATACAGGAATAGCTCCTCTTGAGCCATCTATCATTACTAAACTTCCCTCTATAATATGTAATATTCCGACCAATGTCATTAAAGTCAAAATATCAATGTTTATGACATCTAATTGTGGCATATTTAATGTATTTGCTGCATATTTAAACAATAAACTGGCAATACCTAGTACCGCGCCAGAATAAGAAAAACAAATATATCTAGGCTTAAATGCCATGAAAAATAACGAAACCATAAACAATAAATAAATATTTGAGTTTTCATCAAAAACTAATCCTGCGAACGTAAATATCAGACTAGCTGCCGCCCCAGCAAAAATCCCTATTACAATTTGAGAAATTGTTAATTCAAATGGAGAATCTAAACTTTCTCCCATTATCATCTTCTGCATAGAAGCAATTTTCTTGTTCTTATTATAAAAAATTAATGCAATCATTATTAAAATAAATGCATTTGAAGGGTCTGCAATTGCATAAGCAACTGCTCTTAAAGTATGTATTGCAATCTCCATTGGATAAAATTCTCCTCCCATATTAATGAAGTAGGTTGTGATAACCACCTGCGTTAACAAAACCGTTCTTAAAAACCAAATATCTACCAAATTATTGGTAGATATTTAGTAAATATTACTTGATTTTACCCTTAGCTATCTCCAAAGCCTTTTTAAACTGTGGATCTGTAGCCCTATTATATGCTTTTTCTTTAAGCGCTTGTGGATATACTACTGCAACTCCTGGTTTAATTCCAATGTGCTGTATATTTTCACCACTTGGAGTATAATATTTCGATATAGTTACTTTTAAAGCAGTACCATCATTAAAACCATCAACACTTCTATAAAGCATAGTTTGAACTATACCTTTACCAAATGTTTTTTCTCCAACAAGTGTACCAGCCTTATAGTCTCTTATCGCACCCGCAAAAATTTCTGAAGCACTTGCTGATCCCGAATCAGTTAGTACAGTTAATGGCATGCCTATTGCTAGACCTCCCTTTGACTTATAATCAATTTTTTTCTTATTCTTATCTATTGTATATACTATAATTTTTCCCTTAGGTACAAAATTAGATGTTAAATCTACAACCTGATCCAAAAGACCACCAGGATTTCCTCTTTCATCTATTATTAAACTTTTCATGCCCTTACCTTGTAACTCTGTTAATTTTTTTGCAAAATTAGCAGCAGTATGTTCATCAAACATTGTAAGTTGAATATAACCAACTTTGTTTGGTAACATTTCACCCTTTACCGTTACTAAATCGATAGTAGCACGTTTCATATTAACATTAAAACTAGCTTTCCCTTTTCTACTAAGTGTTAATGTAACGGCCTCTCCCTCTTTACCCTTCATCATCGCAACTGCCTTATCTAATTCTTTTCCAGTTACTTCTGTGGAATTAACCTTTGTTATTATGTCTCCAGAAATTATTCCTGCCTTTTTAGCTGGTGATCCGTCAAATGGTGCAATTACAACTATATTATTGTCTTTAACTCCTACTTGCAGACCAAGACCAGTGTAAGCACCTTCTGTTTGAGAATTAAAGTCTGAATATTCTTTTTTATTCATGAAAACTGTATAAGGGTCTTTTAAAGAATCAGTCATTCCCTTTATAGCACCCTCCACTAAAACATCATCAGTTATTTTACCATCATAATATTGATATAATTTATTCCTTACTAAAAACAGTTTTTGGAACTTTAATACTTGTTCATAATCAGATCTTCCAATTATTACTCTGCCATTAGGAGTTGATAAAGAAATTTGGGTTGAAACAAACAAAGTTATACAATTAGTAATAATAAGTAACGCTACAATCCATATAATTCGTTTCTTTTTTCTTCCTTTAAATCCTTCACTATCATTTCCTACAGTTTTAAAACTATTAAACTTATTTTCATCACCCATTTTATACACCTCTTTGCAATTCTCTATATATTATTATGTAATTATATATAATTTATAACACTAATATTAAATAAACATATTTAACGACATTTTAGAAGGGAATTAATTCCCTTCTAAAATCGTTAGTTTTAAAGTTTCTATAAAATAAACAACTTCTCATATGATTAACGACTTTGCAAATTACCTTTAATATTATACAATCAAGAACTTTCTTATTGATATAGAGCTTCCTACTGCACCAATAATTATGCCACCTAGCATAAACTGCCACAAAGTTGTACTCAATATAAAATGAGGATTCATTAATGTAACTCCCAGTAATGCACTAGTAAACTTCTCAAAAACTAGTTTATAAGCATAATACAATACCCCAGTAGAAATAATTGCTCCTGATACACCAAGAAGCATTCCCTCAATAATAAATGGCCATCTTATGAACCAATCAGTTGCACCAACAAATTTCATAATTCCTATTTCTTTTTTTCTGGAGTATACTGTAAGCTTAATTGTGTTCCCAATTAAAAATAAAGATACACTTACTAGTATTGCAAATAATACAATTCCTATAATTTTAAGCGTGTTCGTTATTTTTATGATCTTATCAACGATTTCACGTCCATCATTAATTTTTTCTATACCTTTTAATCCAGTAACAGACTTAACAACACTACTTACTATCTCAGGTTTTTCCACCTTTACAACATATGCGGTTGGAAAAGGGTTACTCTTATCCAATCCTTTTGTTAAGGCTTCGCTATCCTTCCCAAATTGTTTCTTTACATTATTTAGTGCATCATTCTTATCTTCAAACGTAATGTTTGTAACTCCCGCTACTCCATTCAAAGTTCTTTCTATAGCTGATTTGTCTGATATCGTTATATTATCTTTAAGATAAACTGTAGCCTCAAGCTTAGCTCCTAATTCTTGAACCCCTGCATTAACATTAAAAACAATTAGCAAAAATACGCCTAAAATAAACAGAGTAGCTGCTACTGTGGCCACCGACGCTATACTAACAGTTTTATTTCTTTTTAAACTCTTTAAAGCATCCATAATAAAATATTTAACTGTACTAATCTTCATAACCGTATCTTCCCCTCTGTTCATCTCTAACTAGAACACCTTTTTCTATAGCAAGCACTCTCTTCTTCATGGCATCCACTATATTCTTAGCATGTGTTGCCATAACTACGGTAGTGCCTGCTTTGTTAATATCATTTAAAATATCCATGATGCCTAATGCCGTTTCAGGGTCTAAATTTCCTGTTGGCTCATCCGCTATTAGTAAAGTGGGATTGTTTACTATAGCCCTCGCAAGAGAAACTCTTTGTTTTTCCCCACCCGAAATTTCATTAGGAAAAGCCATATGTTTTTTTGATAATCCAACTAAATCTAAAACGTAAGGTACCTTTTTTCTAATATCCTTTGCAGAACATTCTGTAGCCCTGAGTGCAAATGCCACATTCTCATAAACATTTAAGGTATCAATTAATCTAAAGTCTTGGAAAACCACTCCAATTTTCCGTCTATAGTATGGTATATTTTTTCTAAGTATATTTGTTATATCTACATCATTTATAATAACACTACCAGTAGTCGGTTCTACCTCTTTTAAAAGTATTTTTACAAAAGTAGATTTACCAGCTCCACTAGGTCCAACAAGGAATACAAATTCCCCCTTTTCAATCGTAATGTCAATATTCGACAAAGCTATTACATTATTATCATAAATCTTAGTTACTTTTTTCACTTGTATCATATTAAAAACTCCTTATCCCGTTTATATAATTCATTACAGTAAAATCACTAATAACATTATAACATAATGACAATGCCTTAATAAATTTTAATATAAAATTTTCGTGAATATTTTTAAGATTATTATGTATGTAAGCAAAAAAGCCACATTAGGCAAAAAAATTTTCTAAATTGCTATTATTATCATTCTACTTTAACAATATATGTAAGGTCCAATAAAATAGATAAGGGCATTAAATGCCCTTATCTATTTTATAAACCTACACTTATTAAAAGTGCTGTATCTACCTTTTTCATATCACCATCAGTCATATGACCAATTTTTTCTTTTAATCTTTTTTTATCTAATGTTCTTATCTGTTCCAGCAAAACTACTGAATCTTTATTTAGACCATACTCTTCTGAAGAAATTTCAACATGAGTAGGGAGTTTCGCTTTATTTATCTGAGAAGTAATAGCTGCAATAATAATAGTGGGACTGTACTTATTACCAATATCATTTTGAAGTATAATCACTGGCCTAATCCCGCCTTGCTCTGAGCCTACAACCGGACTCAAATCAGCATAAAATATATCTCCTCTTTTTACTATTGTTGTCATTTGACAAATCACTCTCCGAAAGCTTAACTTCGTATTCTTTAAAATCTTTGATATCTTTTTCAAAACCCATATT
>Ga0209123_1002926_pt1 | contig 13558 bp, 7 predicted proteins | sample BarGraIncu00431A_FD_184500 | JGI IMG/M metagenome (GOLD analysis project Ga0209123, IMG submission 184500) | Arctic peat soil microbial communities from Barrow, Alaska, USA - Barrow Graham LP Incubations 004-31A (SPAdes) (version 2) | ecosystem: Environmental > Terrestrial > Soil > Wetlands >...
ATTTGACGTTACTGTTTCTAGTTGAAAAAGCCTCAGTTACATAGCGTTTATGATTATATTATTCAAGAAAATTAAAAACAACAAAAAGTCAAGATGACTTCGTATAAAAAGATTCAATTGTATAAATTTCATTTTGTTTATTTCTAATATAAAATCAAAAAACAAGTTAAATTAATTACTGCCTTTCTGACGTAATTAATATTTAAACACGAGATTAAATATTTCAAATAAATATCAATATGTTTTTAAAGTTTGCTATCTATTAAATCAATGAAATATAAACCAATTTATTAAATCATGAAAATATGAGAACATTCCATTTTCCTTAAATTATTAAACCTTATTTTCTTTAATTTCTTTTTTAGATTTATACATATAAGATAATTCACAAAAAATCAAAAAAGCATGTACAGAAGATTAAAAAATGGAGCTCTTTATGCCCGGACATTAAAAAGACACATCAGGACAATGCGATTAATTAGTCTGATACTAATTCTTGTGCTAAACAGTTTTTTAGCAGTTTCAGGTTATTCGCAAACTACAAAAACGATTAATGGTAAAGTAACTGATATCAGCGGATCTTCTGTTCCCGGAGTTTCGATTAAAGTAAATGGAACTACCGTAGGAACTTCAACTGATATCGAAGGAAATTTCACACTTGGAATCCCAAACAATGCCAAAACAATAATATTTTCATTTATTGGACTGGAATCCCAGGAAATTGCAATTGGAAATAATAAGACTATAAATGTTACACTTTCCGAAAAAACCATCAATTTTGATGAAGTAGTGGTGGTAGGTTATGGAACACAAAAAAAATCGGATATAACAGGATCTGTTGCTGTCGTGAATGTGAACGACATGAAAAAACAATCGAACAGCAATATCGGAACTTTGTTGCAAGGACTTGTAGCAGGGGTTAATGTTACTACTGACGGACAACCCGGTGCAGACCCTACCATTAGAATACGGGGATTTAGCACGTTCGGTGATTCTTCTCCACTATATGTTATCGATGGAGTTCCGGTTGGAACAAGTGCACGCGACTTTTCGCCAAACGATATTGAATCAATGCAGGTTTTAAAGGATGCCTCAGCTTCTGCTATTTATGGCTCACGCGCCGCTAACGGGGTTATTATCATTACAACCAAAAAAGGGAAAGCAAACACTCCACTGCATGTTGATTATTCCGGTTATTTTGGTGTTGATAATATTCCGAAAACAATTCCTGTATTAGGAAGTGCTGATTACCAGGCAATAAATAACCGCAGCCGAATAAATGATGGATTGCCCGTTTGGTCAGCGAATGATCCCACTTCTCCTGATTATATTAGCGATGTAAATACGAACTGGCAAAATTCGGCTCTGAAAACAGGCATCCGTCAGGATCATACAATAAACTTCTCGGGAGGAGGGCAAAACAACACTTATAATGTTTCATTAGATTATTACGACTCTAAAGGTACTATGGTTGGTGTCGGGCCCGATTATCAACGATACACGGCACGTGCATCAAATACTTTAGAGACAGGCATATTTAAATTCAGCACCACACTGGCGTATATTCATTCCGATCAAAATGGCTTGAATTCAACAAACCAGTCTAGTTTCTTTGGTTCAAATCCGCCAATTATTAATACATTATTAGCTTCTATCCCTACACAAAAGGTGTACGATAGCTCTACTTCAACCGGTTACGGAAGTTATAATGTAGACACACAGGGGGAAATGTATTCGTTGAATATTGTAGCAATGAATAATATCCTGAAACAAAATACTGCTGTAGACCGTATGACGGCAAGTGGCTTCGCTGAAGCTGATTTAGGCAGCCTTTTTGGATTTAAAAAGAATCAAACATTAAAATATAAACTGAATGTATCGTGGGATAAAACACTGGTCAAGGATTTTAACTGGGTTCCTGCATTTGATCTGACAGCTTTTTATACCAATACTGTTGCAAAATTGGATGAAGGATACAGGAATTACAAATCGGCTTTGGTTGAAAATACCCTGAATTATACAGGAGAATTTGGTAAACATAAAATTGATGTATTGATAGGACAGACCTATCAGTCTGACAGTTATAATACATTGACAGGTCATGCTGAAGGTTTCACGACGCCCTACTACATGGAAATTGCCAATGGACAAACAACTACGAGTTACAGCTACGATAGTTATCACTATCTGTCTTCCTATTTAGGCCGTGTGAATTATGATTATGATAATCGTTATTTACTCACAGCAACAGTTAGAAGGGATGGTTCATCACGATTTGGGTCTAGTTACAAATTCGGTTATTTCCCTTCTGTTGGTTTTGGTTGGAAAATAAATCACGAAAAGTTTTTCACAGTTGATGAAAACACTATCTCCGAATTAAAACTCAGAGGTAGTTGGGGAGAACTTGGAAATGAAAATATAGGTAACTATCAATATATTCAGCCTGTAAACCGAAACTATGTGTACAATTTCAACAATCAGGTAGTATTTGGGGGTAGTGAATCATCAGTTGTGGATACTAAAATTAAATGGGAGAATAAGCGGATGGCCAATATCGCTCTTGATGCAAGTTTTCTTAATTTTGCTTTCGATTTTACTGCAGAATATTACAATTCAAGAAGCTCCGATCTATTAGTTGGTGTGCCAATCCCTTTATCTGTCGGATCACTTAACACCTCTCCGATAGTAAATGCAGGTATAATTGAAAATTCAGGATTTGAATTCACTGCTACCTATCACAACCATAAAAACCCATTCAAATTCGATATCTCTGCCAATGCATCAACGTTGGCCAATAGAGTAATTAGCTTAGGAAGAAATGGTCAACCTATTTATGGTGCCGCAGCGGTTACAAAAGAAGGTGGTGAAGTTGGCCGCCAGTTTGGATATGTTTATGATGGGCTTTTTCAATCACAAAGTGAAATAGATGCGTTGAATGCTACAGCAGCAACAACGAATGGGGCAGGTGCTAAATATCAATCCTCAAAAACTTCACCCGGTGATATTAAATATAAAGACCTGAACGGTGATGGTAAAATTACAGCTGAAGACCGTACCGATTTAGGCAGTTCCATTCCACACTTTACATATGGTATTACATTCAATGCCAACTATAAAAATTTCGACTTTTCATTGATTGCTACAGGTGTTACCAAATTTTTAGTGACAGACGCATTATATCGTGAACTAATGCATACTTCAGGCGGATTGAACTGGGATACTGAAATTTTGAACAGTTGGACTCCAACCAATACCAATACCGATATTCCAAGGGTTGTTTATACTGATCCGAATGACAACGGCAGAGATTCTAACCGTCCGGGATGGTTACAAAATGCAGCCTATTTGAAGATATCGGATATTTCTGTTGGATACACATTGCCAAAAAAAATCTTCCAACAAGCATTTTCAGCTGTTCGGTTTTATGCTACTTGCCAAAACGTGTACACCTTCACTGGTTATAAAGGTTTTAATCCCGATTTTAATACTGGTTATGTCTGGGGTCCTGGTTACAATGGTGGTTCTTACCCAACTCCCAGAACAGTCATGTTAGGTATCAAGTTGAGTTTAAAATAATTAAAAAAAACAGAAATATGAAAAACTTAAAATATATAATAGCAGCAATTTCTATTACGTTGTTGCTTGCTTCATGCGATAGCAATCTGGATGTTGTCAATCCAAATTTACAAACTTCGGCTGACTTCTGGAAAAATGAGAGTCAAATTTCCGAAGGTGTGACTGCAATTTACAATCGTCTTATTATTGATGGTACTTATCAGCGGACACTTCCAGCTCTAAAAGATGTACGGGGCGACGATGTTAATTCAGCTTCACCCTGGACAATATATCCCTTAACCGGTAATTTTTCAGTTCATGCAGATTATGATGTTTTACAATGGCCATGGAGAGACCTGTACCAAGTGATCTCAAAAACAAATCTGGTATTCTATAATGCGCCAAATGTAACTTACTCAAGTCCCGAATATAAAAACAGGTTGCTGGGTCAGGCATATTATCTTCGTGCACTTGCTTATTATGAATTAATGGAAAATTATCAGGTAGTTCCACTGGTTCTTACTAAACCTGAGGATCAGACACATTTTTATCCGCAAACAGCAACAAAAGCCGAAATATTAGCAGCCATTGAATCTGATTTATTGAATGCACAGTCAATGTTGCCAAAAACTTATGATAATGTGACAGGTGCCGACAAAGGACAAAAAGGAAGAGCTACCTGGGGAGCTGCTACAGGTTTACTCGGAAAGCTCTATATGATAGAACAAAAATGGTCGGATGCTGCCACACAACTTAAAACTATTATTGATTCAAAACAATATAGTTTGACAGCAAATTACGGAGATAATTTTACTATGTCGAATGAAAATAATTCAGAATCATTATTTGAAATCCAATTTTTAGGTGAAATAGGAACAACGGCAAACTGGGTAGGCGATCCTTCATCAACATGGAAACAAGCATCAGCTCTTGATTTCCCTTACGGAATGGTTGCATTCGGTGCATGGGAAGATTTTCATCCTACGCGATGGCTTTATGATGAATTTAAGCAGGAAAGATGTAAAGATGGAAAGTTAGATCCACGACTTTACTGGACAATTGTATCGTATGAGAGTGAGTATGACACCTATCCTGTCGCAGATGGACGATCTAATACAATTTTTGGTATAAAACCATACCAGATTAACAGACTCAATAAAAATAACAGTAAGATTTACCTCGCCAAATACACCTATGCACGCATTAGCGGTTACACAAAAGAAGGAAACGGACAGGGAGATAACTCGGGTATTAATTACCGGTTTATGCGTTATTCAGAAATACTTCTTCTTTATGCTGAAGCATTGAATGAAATGAATGCACCTACTACAGATGTATATACAACTATTCAACAAGTAAGAAATCGTGCAAATCTGCCTGATCTTGCTACAACACAACCCGGGTTGACACAATCTGCAATGAGAGATCAGATATCCCATGAAAGGACATTGGAGCTTGGTATCGAAGGTGTTCGTTTCTATGATATAATGCGTTGGGGCTGGTTGTATGACAATACGAAGTTAACCATGCTTAGAAGTCATGATCCCGAATTTAATACATGGGCAACAGGACATGAATATCTTCCTATCCCTCAGGTTGAGCTTGATGTCAACCCAAACCTTACTCCTAATTCAGCAGATTAATCCTTTTTATTTTATCATGCCCTTGTATTGATTTACAAGGGCATGTTTATTCAACTTATATGTTCCTCATTTGTTCCTCATTTGTTTCTCTGTAAAAAACACTTATGTCTAAAAATTATAAATCCTGTTTATTATTTGTTATCTCTTTATTGGTTTTTTCCTGTTCGAAAAATCCTGATATAATACTTGACAATACAAACACGAATAAAGATACTACGAAAACAGTAGTCCCTTTTGATATTAATACCATTGAGGATACCTATGCCGATGTAGCTTCTTTCGATTATTATTCCAAGTGGGGATCATATAACGTTCATGATCCGTCTATAAAGAAATTCGGGGATTATTATTATTGTTACAGTACTGATGTCGGATATGGAATCGCTGTACGCTCAGGCATACAAATCAGAAAATCTAAAGATATGGTAAATTGGACTTTTGCAGGTTGGGTATTTAATGCACTTCCGGCAAAGGGGGTAGCTTATATAACTCAATCGGGTGGAACGCCTAATAATTCATTATGGGCTCCTTATATATTGAAAGTTGGAAGTGAATACAGGCTTTATTATGCTTTATCTTCCAATGTTGCACGTTTAAGTGTTATTGGACTGGCTACTGCCGCTTCTCCTACAGGACCATGGACAGAAGATGGATTAGTGGTTACATCTGCCAATGATGGCTCAATACAAACCAATGCTATTGATCCTACAGTATTATCTGCACAAAACGGCAATCAATATATGTATTATGGTTCAGGTTGGGACGGCATTTACATTCTAAAATTAGATCCTGTCACCGGACTTGCAGCAAGTAGTGGAAATAAAGGCATTCGGATTGCAAACAGAGGATTTACCAATGGTGCATATAATGGTAATATTGAAGGACCTGAAGTAATTTATAACACCGATCTCAAAAAATACTTTCTTTTTATTGCTTACGATTGGTTGCAAACAAAATACAATACACGTGTTTGCAGGGCAGATAATCCTGAAGGACCTTATTACGATTATAACGGAGTAGACGCTAACACAAATATTGACCATAGTCCAATGATTATTGGTCCCTATCAATTTACCGGACATGGCGGATGGCAAGGCACCTCACATGTCAGTGTATTTGATGATGATAATGATCAATATTTTATTGCACATCAAGCTCGTCCGAGTGTGAATAGCTATTTTATGGATTTACATGTCCGCAAACTGTTTTGGACTCCTGATGGCTGGCCGGTTGCTTCGCCCGAGCGTTTTGCATGGGAAAGCAATGCCACGGTAGCAAACGATAGCATTACCGGAACCTGGGATTACATTTCGTTGGAATATAACATCGTGCCCGGTTATTCAGCAGAGCAGACTTCCCCTGATTTGCAGGTTGCCACATTATTGATAATTAATGCAAATGGTACTATAAACAGCGATACTGGCAGCACATGGACGTATAATGCTCCATGGCTACAGATTAACTGGAGTAACGGTAATACAGATAAAGTATTTGTACAAAAAGGGCATGATTGGGAAAAAACAAAAAGACCAATAACAGTTATTTTTTCAGGTCTAAATAATAATGGAACTGCGGTATGGGGTAAGAAATTGTAAATAGGATTTAATTGAAAAAACATCAAAAAGAAATACAGGTATTCTCTTGTATTTCTTTTTAATTCATTTTCAGTTACCAGAATATTCACTCATAAACTCAAATGATAATACAAATCCAGGTGTCAACACCTTTATAAGCATAAAAAAATAAAATGAAGAAATTAAAAAACAGTTCCCTTGTCATGTTACTGTTCTTTGTAGTAACAGTAAACTTAAATGCACAAATTCCAAATGAACCTTATCAATCAACTTGGAAATCATTGTCGAACTATAAATGTCCGGAATGGTATAAAGATGCCAAGTTTGGTATTTTTATCGTTTGGGGTGTGTATTCTGTACCCGGTTATGGTAGTGAATGGTATGGGCGCTGGATGTATAAAGATACACTGGCCTGGGGCAACAATTACTACCAACATCATATAAAAACCTATGGAACGCAGGATAAATTTGGATACAAAGATTTTATCCCGATGTTTAAAGCCGAAAAATTTGATGCCAACAAATGGGTCGATCTGTTTAAAAAAGCAGGGGCAAAATACATTATTCCAATTGCGGAATTTCACGATGGGTTTGCAATGTACAACACGGCAATGTCCCGATGGAATTCCGTACAAATGGGACCAAAGCGCGATATTGTAGGCGAAATAGCAGAAGCAACCCGCAAACAGGGTTTAATATTCGGTCTTTCGTCACATCGCATTGAACATTGGTGGTTTATGGGCGAAGGAACTAAATTTAACTCGGATGTGAACGACCCGCAATATGCCGATTTTTATGGACCTGCCAAAGTTCATGATCCTTTTGATCCAAAAGCTAAAGCTCCGACTATGACCCCTGAATTTATGAATGATTGGTTATTGCGCAGCACAGAGTTGGTAGATAAATATCATCCGCAAATTTTCTGGTTCGATTGGTGGATTGAACAAACCGAACTTGAACCTTACAGGAAAACATTTGCAGCTTACTATTACAACCACGCAAAAATATGGGATAAAGAAGTGGTATTAAATTACAAACATGATGCGTTCCCTGAAAATGCTGCAGTATTCGATATTGAACGTGGAAGCACAAAGGCTACAAAAAAATATCCATGGCAAACCGACACCTCAATAGGTAAAAAAGCCTGGGGTTACATTGATGGTGAAGACAACAAAAAGCCGGGTGAAATAATCGATGCACTTATCGATATAGTCAGCAAAAACGGAAATTTACTTCTGGCCGTAGGTCCAAAAGCTGATGGAACAATTACTCCCGAACAAACCGATGTCTTATTGGAAATTGGCAAATGGTTGTCAGTGAATGGAGAAGGTATTTATGGTACACGCCCATGGACTATTTCAGGTGAAGGTCCAACGGAGAATCCGGAAGAAAACGTTCAGTTTAACGAATATCAAAATAAACCATTTACAGCCAACGATATACGTTTTACCACAAAGGGAGATGACCTTTATGTTTTTTGCTTAGATATCCCGAAGATTAAACCAATCACAATTAAAGCGTTGGGATTAAAAGCAATCTCCGGGAAAAAGATTTCGAGTGTAGAAGTCGTTGGAAGTTCCGAAAAAATGAATTGGAAACAAAAGGATAATGCATTAATTATAAGCTGTCCAAAGTCTGTTCCATGTAATCATGCTATGGCATTTAAAATAAAAGGAGCCATAAACTAAATAATATCCTTGAAAATTCAAAATGAAAAAAATCAGAATCATTTCAATTGTTTTGCTCTTCTTTTTTGCAAGATCTGTCAATTTAGATGCGCAAATCCTTGAAGCTTCTTATCAGGCAAATTGGGAGTCATTATCAAAATACAAATGTCCCGAGTGGTTTAAGGATGCGAAATTTGGGATATTTATTCACTGGGGAGTTTATTGCGTGCCTGCTTTTGGCAGTGAATGGTATGGGCGTTGGATGTACAAAGATACGCTAGCCTGGGGCAACAATTACTATCAACATCATATAAAAACCTATGGAACGCAGGATAAATTCGGATACAAAGATTTCATTCCGATGTTTAAAGCCGAGAGATTCGATGCGAACAAATGGGTCGAACTCTTCAAAAAAGCAGGTGCTAAATACATTGTTCCGGTAGCCGAGCATCATGATGGTTTTGCTATGTACAATACCGCTCTGTCGCGTTGGAATTCAGTAAATATGGGACCAAAACGCGACATTATCGGTGAACTGGCCGATGCCAGCCGCAAGCAAGGGATGATTTTCGGGCTATCGTCGCATCGTATTGAACACTGGTGGTTTATGGGCGAAGGAACTAAATTCAACTCGGATGTGAACGACCCACAATATGCCGATTTTTATGGTCCGGCTAAAGTTTATAATCCTTTCGATCCAAAAGCGAAAGCTCCAACTATGACTCCGGAATTTATGAACGATTGGCTGTTACGTTGTACTGAGCTGGTTGATAAATATCATCCACAGCTTTTTTGGTTTGATTGGTGGATCGAACAACCGGAACTTGAACCTTACCGGAAAACATTTGCAGCTTATTATTACAACCACGCCAAACTATGGAATAAAGAAGTGGTCTTGAACTATAAACATGATGCTTTTCCTGAAAATGTTGCCGTATTTGATATTGAACGTGGTAGTACAAAAGCTACTAAGAAATATCCTTGGCAAACAGATACTTCTGTTGGGAAAAAGGCATGGGGTTATATTGATGGCGAAGACAATAAAACGCCCAATGAAATTATCGATGCCTTGATTGATATTGTAAGCAAAAATGGTAATTTACTCCTGAACATCAGCCCTAAAGCCGACGGAACAATCACCCCGGAACAAACAAATGTATTATTGGGTATTGGAAAATGGTTCGATATAAACGGCGAAGGAATTTACGGTTCACGTCCATGGGTTATTTCCGGCGAAGGTCCGACTGAAAATCCTGAAGAAAATGTTCAGTTCAACGAGTATAACAACAAACCGTTTACATCGAAGGATATTCGATTCACATCAAAAGATAGAAAAGTTTATGCTTTTCTGTTAGATGTTCCTGTAGAAAAGGTTTCTATTCAGGCTCTTTCAACAAAAACAGGATATGGAATCGTTGAAAAAGTAGAATTGCTTGGAAGTTCCGAAACAATCAAATGGAATCAGAATAAAAAATCGTTGGATATTGTTCCCTCAAAAAACAATCCATCGTCCATTGCTATTTGTTACCGGATTACATTAAAAAAATAAGCTAATTTATTAGTTTAACAGAAAAGATTGTCATTGTCACCGAAAGTTGGGAGTGGTACTTGAAAACAAAACAAGCAGTTAATCAATTTAAATTTATACTATGAATTTTATTCACAAAATCTTTTCTTTCAAATTCCTGGTTGTATTTCTTCTGTTGACTGGAAGTTTTGCACCACAAGTTTCAGCACAACTACCAACCGAAACTGCGGCTCAAAAAACACAACGATTGCAATGGTGGACCGATGCCCGCTTTGGCATGTTTATTCATTGGGGTTTGTATTCTCTTCCTGCCAGACATGAATGGGTAAAAAACTTCGAACGGATTACCAATGAAGAGTATCAGAAATATTTTGACGTTTTTGACCCCGATATGTACAATCCAAAAGAATGGGCGAAAATGTGTAAAGAGGCCGGCATGAAGTACGCAGTTATTACAACGAAGCACCACGAAGGTTTTTGTTTGTTCGATTCTAAATATACCAATTATAAATCTGTGAATACACCTTATGGAAAAGATATTATCAGGGAATGGGTCGATGCTTTTAGAGCCGAAGGTATAAAAATAGGATTCTATTATTCACTTATTGACTGGCATCATCCCGATTTTATCATCGATAGAAATCATCCATTACGTCAAAATTCTGATTCGGCTTATGACAGGATTAATAAAGGTCGTGATATGGCAAAGTATCGTACTTATCTGAAAAATCAGGTTCGGGAACTACTTACCAATTATGGAAAAATTGATGTTCTTTGGCTTGATTTTTCATATCCTGGCAAAGATGGAAAAGGGCATGATGACTGGGACTCGGAAAATCTGCTGAAAATGGTTCGCCAGCTTCAACCCAATATCATTGTAAACAATCGATTGGATCTTGATGGAGTAGAAGGTGCCGATGATTTTGTAACACCAGAGCAATTTAAAGTGGCTAAATGGCCCGAAAAAGATGGGAAAAAATTAGCATGGGAAACCTGCCAGACATTTTCGGGATCATGGGGGTATGACCGTGACGAAAATACCTGGAAAAGTTCGGCTCAACTACTAGAGCTCCTTATTGAAACCGTGAGTAAAGGTGGAAACTTATTATTGAACGTCGGACCAACAGGACGAGGTGTTTTTGACATTAGAGCTCAGGACAGATTAAAAGCTATGGGAGAATGGATGAAATTCAATAGCCGATCCATCTATGGTTGTACCCAAGCACCTTCCGGTTTTCTGGCTCCTGCTAAAACCTTGTTAACCTACAACCCCACTTTAAACAGATTGTATATCCACTTGCTGACTTACCCTCTGGAACGATTAGTACTTAAAGGAATGGCTGATAAAATAAAATATGTTCAGTTTTTACACGATGCTTCAGAAATAAAATTCGCCAACCCTCATTGGTCAGGATTTACCGATTCCGAAAAAGGGGATGTTGTTCTTGAATTGCCTGTACAAAAACCACCTGTTGAAATTCCGGTATTAGAGGTTTTTCTGAAATAAGGTAATGTCCATTTTCAAAAGACGAATGAAATCTTCTTAACATCGGATATTGACTGATTTATAGTTGAAAAAACATTGATCTTTTTTAAAATCCAATTTCCATCCGATAATAGTTCTGTGATACCCTTCTGTCTATTATTCGGGTACAAAAACCTTATTGAAATAGTTTAAAGAAAGATAAACTAAAGATATTTGATGTTAGTAAGTGGAAATAAATAATATCGTATAATTCAATTAAAACTACAATAAGAATGGAACGCAGATTTATTTTGATATTACGGATCAAATCCCGATAGCTATCTGACTATCGCGGACTGCGTTTTATTCTTTATTTTTGATAAATATTAATGCGACATTAAATTTGTTCTATTACTTATATGGCTGTATTGAAAAAAAAAATGTAAATTGAAGAAAAAAAATGTCATAAATAAATATTTCATTTATTTTTAAACTATGACACCGCATTTGAAAGTATCGTATCCTGTATTTATTTGAGATTATAATACTTACAATCAGAAGAAACTATAGAATAAATCAACGAAATTAAGTCAAAAAAAATAAGAGAATATTTCTCAACAGAAATGTTCTCTTATTTTTATATTAGAAAAATCGGAATTAAAGAAATGAATTTTATTTAGTTTCAAATTTTATTGTCTTGGTACTTTTATTTACTCCATTGCTATAGAGTGCCTTTTTGATATAGATGCCTGATTTAAGTTTGCTAAAGTCATTCCCTGCTTTTGCACCGTTGGTAGTGAAGAATTCTTCGCTGATTATTTGACTATTATCAAAAATTGTATTCACAGCAGTTGTGGTTTTAGCCGCAATATTGGCGTTGATTTGTTGAACAGTGAGGGCATTTGAATAGACAGCCAAATCATCGAACATAAATGCAGGATCAACATCTCCCCAATCAAATGCCTGATTTCCCCCCAAACAGATATAAATTAAATCAGCTCCGTTTGTAAACAAGCCACTTACCGAACCACCACCGGAATTACCTGAAAGTGTCCATTCATTTTGTATTACCCCGTCAACATATACTTTAACCTTAGTTTCGGTAAATGTGGCAGTATAATAATGCCATGCAGCATCATCAAGCCATGCAGTAGATTCAAAATTTACGTTATTTACATTTTCTGCATTAACTAAATCAGTCCATCCCGCACAATTTACATAAGCTCTCAAACGCGACTCCAGAGCCATCACAGGCCATGTATTTAAGCCAGCAACAGGTGCTGCGCCATAAGCAGAAAATATTGGAGTCCAAAGATAAGCATCAGCTGTCCCTTTATTCACCCAAAATGCAATGGATAGTTCGTTAGTTCCTGAATATTGCACATTTTGCATTACATCTACAGGTAACAATAAATAATTTGACCTAAGAGCCTGGCCACCTACTGCATTATGAAACACATGCCCAAATCCGCCTGTCGATACAGTTTCAATTTGACCGCTTCCCACAATTGAAGCACCAGTACCGACTCCATTTTCAAAGTTGTTTGAATAAATAATTTGTGCACTGACTGCGCATGTAACGAACAGTGCCATTGCAAAAAAGTAAAATTTTTTCATGATCTTAAAATTTTTAAATTATAAATTAAATTTGTGTTCTATTGAAACCAGACTTTTTAAATAAAATAATAAAAGTGCATTATTATTGGGTTTGATTGCAAGAGATTAACGTTGTAAAAGTATAAATAAGAAACAACCCTGAAGAGGACAAATTAATACTTTAAGAGGACAAAATTTGAAAAATGATACGATTTAAAAAATGATTGTTTTGAAAAGTCTTTGCACTTAAGAGGCATTGAAGTCATCTTGACTTTTTGTTGTTTTTAATTTTCTTGAATAATATAATCATAAACGCTATGTAACTGAGGCTTTTTCAACTAGAAACAGTAACGTCAAATCTATTAAGCAGAGATCTGAAACTATCCATCCAAGCATTTGTTCTTTCAATAGCATATCGTTGTTTATAAAGTAAATCATCTAATAAAAATTCATCTTTTGTTTCTCCATTACGATAATTGAAAGCTACATTTGGAATAATTCCCCATTTAGTACAAATAGAACGAAAGTCC
>Ga0209123_1002927_pt1 | contig 13558 bp, 12 predicted proteins | sample BarGraIncu00431A_FD_184500 | JGI IMG/M metagenome (GOLD analysis project Ga0209123, IMG submission 184500) | Arctic peat soil microbial communities from Barrow, Alaska, USA - Barrow Graham LP Incubations 004-31A (SPAdes) (version 2) | ecosystem: Environmental > Terrestrial > Soil > Wetlands >...
CTTAAGCTGCTCAAAATTTGTCTGATCCCCCCTCGCCCTCCGGGAGAGGGGAGGGGGTGAGGGCGTTTCCACGAAGCAGCATTAGCGGACCTGGCAACTCCCTCACCCCGGCCCTCTCACGCCTTCGCCATAGGCTTCGGCGCGCAAGCCCGGAGGGCGAGGGGAAGCTTTAAAAGTCGAATGAGCTGAATCTTGCGAAAAAGAAACAAGAAGGGCCCGCAGTGTTGCGGGCCCTTCTTGTTTATGCTAGCGCGTAGTTTGCTGCTCTACATCTTCTCGATGTTAGCCTTGGTCTTCAGCTTGGCGACCAGTTCGACGACCGCGTTCTGGGTCTTTTCACGTTTCAGAAACTCGCTTATTTTGGCTTTGACGTCGGCAAACTTTTCCGAGGTGGCTTCCTGCTTTTCGGTGAGCTTGATGATGTGGTAGCCGAACTGGGTCTCCACTACGCCGCTGACCTCGCCTTTTTTCAGGGCGAAAGTCGCATTCTCAAATGCGGGAACCATCTGGCCGCGGCTGAAGCTCCCCAGGTCGCCGCCCTGACTGGCGCTCGGGCAGGTGGAGTCGGATTTGGCCAGGGCTGCGAAGTCCTCGCCTGCTTTTACTCTTTTCAGGAGCGCCTCAGCCTTTTCCTTGGCCTTCTTGCGCTCCTCGGGGGAGGCTTTTTCATCCAGACCGATCAGGATGTGGCTCGCCCTGGCGCTTTCGGGCTTCTTGAAGTATTTCTCAAGATTGTCGTCGTAGAATTTCTGCGCCTCCGCATCGCTGACGGTCATTTTGTCAGCGTACTGCTTTTCAATGAAGTTGCTGATGATGATGTCTTTGCGGGTGAATTCGCGCATGTCTTTCGGGGTCATGTCGACCCCTTTGAGCGCCTTCTCGAAATCCGCGTCGGAGCTGAATTTGGCGCGGTTCAGGGCCACCTTGTCGGTAATCTGCTTCTCCAGATCCTTTATTTCCAGCTTGGCGGCCTCCTGGTACAGGAGCTCGGCCGAGGTGAGCTGCTCTAAGGCGGCGTCCTGCGCCTGCTGCAACAGTTCGGGAGGGAGGGGCTGCTGCACCTGGTTCTGCGCCAGCATGACCTTCACCGCGCGGTCCAGTTCCTGTCGCGTGATGACCGTGCCGTTCACCCGCGCCATCGGGTCGCCCGGGGAGGTCTTGGGCTGCTCCTTGGCGCTCTGCTCCTGAGCCGCCGGCGCCTTGGCGGGCTGGTCCTTGGTGGTAGTACCGGCAGCTTCAAGGGCGAAGGCGGGCAGGGCGGCCAATAGCAGGGTGGCTAATGTCGGTGTTGCGATTTTTCTCAAGGAAAACATGCACATCTCCTTTGCTTAAATTTTTGGGGATAATAGCATCTATCCGGCGGGTTTTCAAACTCCAAAACAAGGTTCCTCCGCCCGTTATGGGGATTTTTTATCTTGGGGGTTTTAATGCGCCGAAGAATATGATAAGAATACTGCAAAAATAATCACGCGGTTAACTCTTGATCTTTAAGGAGCTCGACATGTCGAAAAAATCGGGAAACGAACAGGCTGCGATCCTCGCCTTTATTGCCGGCGCCGCCGTGGCTGCCGGTGCTGCACTGCTCTTCACGCCCAAGACCGGACGCGAAGTGCGCGAGAAGCTGGGCGAGGCCAAGGAAGAGGCGCTCGACAAGCTGAAACTGTGCGTTAAGGGCGCCAGGTACCGCAAGGGCGGCAAAGGGGATCCGCTCGACTACGACGGCGGCGACTGCTGGATCTAGCAGTTCTTCCCGCTAGAGTCCCAGTTCGCTCTTTGCCCCCTCCAGATACCCCCTGATCGCCAGTGCGCTCTCCATGGCGAGCACCCGTTCCGCGATCCGCCGCGCCCGCGCCAGCGAGATGTGGCGGATCGCTTCCTTTACCCGCGGCAGGCAGGGGGCCGAAAGGCTGAAGCTGCGGATGCCGATCCCCATTAAAAGGATCGCATTGATCGGCTCGCCTGCCATTTCGCCGCACAGGGTCGCCCCTTTACCGGCGGCGGCCGCCGCGTCCGCAACCCTCTTGATGGAGTGCAGCACCGCCGGGTGGTACGGGTCGTACCACCTCTTGATGCGCTGGTTGTTGCGGTCGCAGGCAAGGGTGTACTGGATCAGGTCGTTGGTCCCAATGCTGAAGTAATCCACCTCTTTCGCGAGCATCTCCGCGACCAGCACCGCCGCGGGGAGCTCCACCATGATCCCCAGCCCGATTTCCGGGTCAAACGGCTTCCCCTCCCGTTTCAGCTCCTCCTTCACCTCGTCCAGTATGCGCCTGATGGCGCGCACCTCGTCCACCCCGGAGATAAGCGGAAACATCAGGTTGCATTTGCCGTAGGGCGACGCCAAGAGCACCCCCGCCAGTTGCTCCCGGAAGATGTCCTCGCGCTCCAGCGAAACCCGTATCGAGCGCCAGCCGAGGAAAGGGTTGTCCTCTTTGGGGTGCGGGAAGTAGGAAAGTCCCTTGTCGCCGCCGATGTCGAGGGTCCTGATGGTGACCGGGAGCCCCGGGAACCCCTCCAGCACCTTGCGGTACACGGCCGCCTGCTCGTAGCGGTCGGGAAAAGCCGTGCGGGTCATGAAGGGGAACTCGGTCCGGTAGAGGCCCACCCCCTCCGCGCCGTGCAGGTGCGCCACCCTGACGTCGCTGATAAGTCCTATGTTCGCCAAAAGTGTCACCCGGCAGCCGTCCGGGGTGACGGCGGGAAGCTCCCGGATCCCCTCCCAGGCGCGCTGCTTCAGGTCGTACTCCCCCTGGAGCCTTTGGTACTCGAGCTTGACGCTTTGATCCGGGTTCAGGTAGACGCAGCCCGAGGTGCCGTCGACGATCACCTCGCTTTTGACTCCCACCTGCTTCAGGAGCCCCTCCACCCCGAAAACGGCGGGGATGCCCAGCGCCCGCGCCATGATGGCGGCGTGGGCATTCAGGTTCCCCTTCTCGGTGGCGATACCGATCACCTTGCCCGGATCCATGGTGGCTAGATCGGAGGGGAGCAGTTCGCGGGCGATGATGATCCTGTTGTCGCGCAGCTTTTCCTGGGCCTTGTGGTTGCCGTTCAATGCGTCGACCAGGCGGCGGCCGATGTCCTCCATGTCCGCGGAGCGCTCGCGCAGATAAGGGTCCTCCATCTTGGAGAAGGCGGCGACGTAGTGGCCGACAACCTCGGCAACCGCGCGCTCCGCACCCAGCCCGTCGTCGATCAGGGTCGTCATCTTGGCGATGAAGCCGCGATCCTCGAGGATCATCAGGTGGCTGTGGAAGATCGCCGCGTCCGCCTCGGAGAGCATCTCGCCCACCCTTTTTTCCAGGTAGATGGTCTGGATGCGCGCCTTTTCCAGCGCGAGCAAGAGGCGCTTGTGTTCTTCGGCCCGGGGCCTCGCCCGCTCCAGCACCGGCTGCTCGCGAAGTCCCCGGTTGAGAATCGAGACCTTGCCGGAGGCGAAGCCGGGGGCTATGCCGATTCCCGTCAGGACCGCCTGATTGGTGGCGGCACGCTTGGCCGCCGCGGCACCCTGGCGCGCGCCACCCTTTTTCAGCCGCTCCACCTCGGCCGCGAAGAAGGCGCGTTCCTCCTCCTTGGTCCTGATGGAATCGAGCAGCTTCGCGTTGGAAACGATGGAGGAGATCTGCCAGGCGATGGTGGAGACGGCGCTGACCTCCGCCGGGGTGAAGGTCCGCGCCTCCCGGTTCTGGATCACGATGACCCCGATCGGGTTCTTCCTTTCGAAGAAGGGGACGCCCAGGAAGGAGAGCACCTTTTCTTCCTTGGTCTTGCGGAAGTACTTGTAGCGCGGGTGCAGCGGCGCGTTGTCGGTTGCCACCACGCCGCGGCTCTCTATGACGAGGCCGGTGAGCCCCTCCGAGGTCTTCATGGTGATCCCGACCGAGAGCCGGGAGAGGCCGCGGGTGGCGTGCAGCCTGAGCGTCTCGCCGTCCTCCTCGAGGAGGTAGATGGAGCAGACATCCGAGGACATCCGCTTGGCGACCAGGTTGACGATGTTGTCGAGGGTTTCCTGCAGGTCATGGGAGTGCAGGATCAGGGCACTGATGTCCTCCAGTGTCCTTAGTCCCAAGTTTTCTCCCGCTTCCTCTGGCATAGCGCTCCCCTTTTGGTGTGATTCTCGCAGTATAGATGTTGAAAGAGGAATGTGAAGCATTTTAATGTTATTTTAACTGCTAGGAGTTGGCAAACCCGGGTCTTCTCTGTTATAGTGTGCGCCAATGATAAGCAGGCAAGTTTGGAGGTGGCAATGAAAACAACTTTTGATGAGGCGCTGGCAAACGGCATATCCCTGATGGAATCGGGTGAATACGTCAAGGCTGCCGAGGCATTCCGGGAGTGTCAGGCGCTGGCGCCCGACAACGCCGAGGGGTATTTCTACCTTGGGGAAGCGCTCTCCGAGCAGGGGAAGACGGCTGAGGCGATCGCCGCGCTGAAAAAAGGGCTGGAGCTCGCGCCCCAGGATCTGGACGGGCTGACCGCCCTGGGCGATATCTACTTCGAGTCCGGAAAGCACAAGGACGCCCTGGCCTGCTACCGCAAGGTGACCGAGCTGGAGCCGACGGACTGCGACGGCTACGTCAGCATGGGGTTGGTCTACAACGCCATGGAGCGCGCCGACGACGCCCTGAAGGCTTTTGAGCGGGCCCTGGAGATCGACCCCAGGAACGTCTTCGCCCTGAACGCCATGGGGGATCTCTATTACGGCCTGGGCGAGAACGACAAGGCGATCGCCGCTTACCATAAGGGGATCGAGATCGATCCCAGCGATGCCACGGCCCGCTTCAACCTGGGCGAGCTCTATTACGACATGGACGATCTGGAGGCTGCCGAGCGCGAAACCCTGGAGGCCATCCGGCTTGATCCCGAATTTACCATGAGCTACCTGACGCTTGGCAACATCTGCATCGACCAGGAGCGCATGGCCGACGCGATCGGCTACTTCGAGAGCTACCTGAAGAAAGAGCATTCGCCCCAGGCGCACGAGATGATCGCCGAGGTGAAGGCGGTCATCGAGGGGCTGAAGGAAGAGCTGCGCGGGTAAAGCAGCGTGCAAGAACAGTTAAAAAAAGGGGCCCGAAAAGGCCCCTTTTTTTATTTCTGCAGCTTTGCCACGATCGCCTGCACCACGTGATGGGCGTCGTTGACCGCGGTGTAGATCAGGTTCGGATGCCGCTCCTCCTGGATCGATCCGCCGCTGATCCGCATGTAGGAAGGGGAGATCGCCCCGCCGATGACGTAGACACCTTTACGGGTGGTTTCGTAATCCGAGGTCAGAAGGAGCAGCCGGTCCCCTTCCTTCGCCACCTGGCAGACCCCCTCGGCGCAGGCGATGGTCTGCACGCCGATCGAGTCGAAGATGGAGAGCGGACCCTGGCTCCCGATGCAGGCGATGACGTTCTTCATCGGGAAGCTCATGGCGTTGTAGCGCTCGATCCCGCCGGGGAGCTTGTCCTCGCTCACCCGGATCACCAGACGATCCACACCCTCGTCGTCCACCTCGCCGATCCTCGGCGTCGCCCCCGGCATCAGCCGGATGTTCCCCCCCAAAAGGATCTCCTCGCCGAGCCGCTGCGCAGTCTCCTTGTTCACGTCGAAGGTCTCGGCCACGTGGGCCCAGTAGATCGGCTCCTTGTCGTTGGCGGCCCGCTTCTCCTTCAAAATGGAGATGATCACGTCGGCCGCGGAGTTGCCGCCGCCGATGACCAGGGTGCGCACGCCCAGGTACTTTTTCGGGTCGTCCAGGCTTTTGGCGACCATCTTGGCGTCGCCGTAGACGGAAAGTTCCTTCGGGATGTTGCTGCCGAAGGCGAGCAGAATCTTCTTCGCCTGGTAGGTTCCCTTTGAGGTGGTGACCTTCAGGTACTCGCGTCCATCCTCGATCGCCTCGAACTGGGTGTCGGTCTGCACGTTCAGCCCCTCGTGCTGGACGAAGTGCTGCACGTACTGGATGTACTTCTCCACCGCGACCGGCTTGTCGGGCGGACGGAGTTCCTCCACCAGAAACGGCTCGGGGTTGTCCTTGGGCTTTGAGGGATAAACGTTCTTTCCCTCCGGGTAGGTATTGGATATCCCCTGGAACACACCCTTGCCGGATTCGATCACCAGGTGGGAAAGGCCGCTTCTGTGACAGAGGTAGGCGGCAGCGACTCCGCCTGGTCCACCTCCGACTATCAGTACGTCATATTTATGCTGCATGGCAAACCTCGGAAGTTAAGTAGTGACATCGAAGCAACTATACACGCAAGATAGCGTCGATTCAAACCATTAAAGCAGCTTCTCCCCTTGGCAAATCTCCACGTTACGGTACTATTGGAGGAAGGATAGATACACGCAATCAAGAAAGGAGGAAGGCTATGTCGGAGAGAGAAGAGAGCAATAATAATGTTATGGTCGGGGCGCTCATGCTGGTGGCCGGCGGCATCATCGGTGCGGGAATCGCGCTCATGTACGCCCCGCAGAGCGGTGAGAAGACCCGCAAGGGCGTGCTGCGCTACGCGAAGAAGGCGCGGCGCCGCACCCAGGACGCCGTCGAGGCGGTGGAGGAGTTTTCCGACCAGGTGACCGATATGGCGGAGGCGGTGGGCGACCGCGCCTCGGAGATCCTGGGCAAGGGGAAGGATATGGCCTACGGTGCCAAAAAAGGGCTCCTGAAGGCGATCGCGGAAGGGGAGGCGCGCCTGGAGAAAGAGAGGGCGCGGCTCGCCAAGATGATAGGGTAGGGGCTTCTCACGGCGCGCCCAGTGTGATGTCACCGTACCATGCGGTCGCTTCATCCTGGGTGTCGTCCGTGTCGGTCAGTATGGCAACCCCCCCTAAAAGGGGGGGCTCTTCACCGAAGATCCTCCGGTAATCCTCGCGGATATCGCGCTCCTCCTGTACCACGGTCCCCGCCTTTTCATCTCCGCTTTGCAGTGCAACAATGACCGAGTTTGCCGTGTAGGGGCTGACGGCCTCGCTCCCCTTGGGCATCTTGTTGGCCCAGACGTAATTGATCGCCCGCATGCGCCAGAAGAAGGTGCGCGGAAATATCACGTAGACGCGCGCGGCGAAGTCGTCCCCCTTCTTGCTCTTGATATCCTCCCGCTTCAGGCTGTGGTCGATGCGCCAGTTCCAGGAAAGCTTGGGGTACTTGCGGGTGTCGACGGAAAGCTTCTTGATCAGTCCCGAGGAGGACTTCACGCTGCGCGCCTTCAGGACACTCCCTTCCAGGGTGTAGATGGTTTTTCCCTTGAACGGCTTGTCGTTCCAGCCGGAGAGATCGCCGAAGCTGAAGCGTCCCACCTGGATCTCCTTGGCGGAGCCGGGAGCGCTGGTGGCGGGGCTTGCGCTCGTGCTCGGACTTGTGCTGGGGCTGGCGCTCGCGCTGCCGGCATCGGCGGTGGTGCGGGTGCCGGCAACGGTGCTGGCTGCGAGGATGAGGGCGGCGATCAACAGGTGGTTCAGCATGAATGATTTTCCTCGCGGTTAGGCAGTCAGCAGTACTTTGCCACCCAATGGATGGTGCTGTCAGGGGAGGTGCTTCTTCGTGATATTTGCGACAAAGAGAAAAGGAGCATGAATCCCCTCTCCCGCCTTCGCCAAGGCTTCGGCGTGCAAGCCCGGAGGGCGAGGGGGAGCTTGGAGGGTTGAGAATGATGGAATTGGGGGCGTGACCCACAAAAAAAGGCCCCGACCGTGAAGGGCGGGGCCTCTGGTCTGCGGGGAAAGGCTAGATCCCCTTGCCGGTCAACTTCACCAGCGCTTCCATGTATTTCTCGGCGGTCTTCGCCACGATCGCCTCGGGGAGCGGCGGCGCCGGGGCGGTTTTGTCCCAGTCCAGCGTTTCCAGGTAGTCGCGCAGGAACTGCTTGTCGAAGGAGGGCTGCGGTCCGCCCGGCTGGTACCCTTCCTTGGGCCAGAAGCGGCTGGAGTCGGGGGTCATGCACTCGTCGATGATTATCAGCTCACCCTGGTAGATGCCGTACTCGAACTTGGTGTCGGCGATGATGATCCCCTTGGTGTCGGCGATCTCGCGCGCTTTCTGGTAGATGGCGAGGGTGACCTCGCGCACCTTTTTGGCTATGTCGGCCCCGCACAATTCCGACATGACCTCGAAGGAGATGTTCTCGTCGTGGGTCCCGAGCTCGGCCTTGGTCGAGGGGGTGAAGATCGGCTCCGGCAGGCGGTCCGACTCTTTGAGACCGGCCGGCAGCTTGATGCCGCAGATGGCGCCGGTTTCCTGGTAGTCTTTCCAGCCGCTGCCGGCCAGATAGCCGCGCACGATGCACTCGGCTGCCAGGGGGGCCGCCTTTTTCACCAGCATGGAGCGGCCGGCGAGGATCTCGGCGTAGGGCTGGCAGGAGGCGGGGAAGTCGGCCACGTCGGTGGAGATGATGTGGTTCTTGATGATCCCCTCCATCTCGCGGAACCAGTAGGCGGAGATCTGGGTCAGCACGTAACCCTTGTTCGGGATCCCTTCGTTCATGATGACGTCGAAGGCGGAGATCCGGTCGGTCGTGACGATGAGAAGCTCCTCGCCTAAGTCGTAGATGTCACGCACTTTCCCGCGCGCGGCCAGCTTCAGGCCGGGGAATTCCGTGGTTAGCACCGGTTGGGTCATACTCTTTCTCCTTTGTGGGCAAAACGCTTTGCCGGTGAAAAGTGAAAGGTGAAGGGTGCACGCACCCTTCACCTCGCCGTTGATTGCTTTCTTGTGTGACGCTTTGCTTTAGTCGTTCAGTATCGCCGGGTTGATCTCGATCTTCGCCTTGGCTTTCAGCTCCTTGATCCAGGCCTCCTGCGCGTCCTGCTGCTTTTTCGGGAGCAGGGACTGCTTGATGGTTTCCTTGCTCTTGGCAAGGTCCGCGACCGGAGCCTCGACCCGGTTCTTCAGGCGCACCGCATACCAGCGCTCACCGATCTTGACCGCCTTCTTGGCGACGGGTGCGGAAGCTGTGAGGGTGAAGGCTTCTTCCATGAGTTCCGGCGAGGTCCCGAGGCCGGGGATGACACCGGTCGGGGCATAGCCGAAGCTGCCGGTATCCTTCAACTGGCTCCCGCCCTTGGCGATCTGGGGGAGCAGCGCTTCGGCTTTTTTCTTGGCCAGGTCGGCCGCCTTGGCCTCCAGCGCCTTCTGCTCCACCGCACCCCTGATCTGGGCCAGCGGAGGAACTGCCGCCGCCTTCTTCTCGACGATCTTCACCAGGTAGATCCCCTTGGCGGTTTCCACCGGGGTTCCCAGTTCACCCTGCTTCAGGGCGAAGGCGCGGGTGATGAGTTCTTTCTCGCTCGCGATCTGGGCGGGAGGCGCCTGCTGGGTGAAGAGACCGGTCTTCTCGACCTTGCCGCCGATGGCTGCCGCGGCGCCGTCCAGGTCTGCTGCGGTGCGGAACTTGTTGGCAGCGTCGGCCGCCTGCTCGTAGGCTTCCTTGGCGGCCTTCTGCTTCAGGCAGTCGGCGCTCGCCTGGTCCTTGACTTCAGCAAAGGGGAGTATACCACCTTTGCCCTGGTAGCGGTCTATGTTCTTCTGGTAGTAGGCCTGGGCCTCCTCGGGGGAAACCGTCACCTTGGCAGCGAACTGTGCCGGGGTGACGGTCGCGTAGGCGATGGAAACCTGCTCCGGGGTCTTGAACTCGGCCTGGTGGTCCTGAAGGAACGCTTCCAGGTCCTTGTCGCTGAGCTTGATCTCGCCCTTCACGTCGGCCGGGGAGAACGAGGCGAACTGCAGCTCGATCTTGTCGTTTTGCTTTTTAAAGGCCTGCAGGATCTCCTGATCGGAAACCGTCGCCGCGCTCTTTATCTTGGTGCGAGCCTTCTGCGCCAGCAGGTCGTCTTCTTCGGCGCTCTCGAACGCTTCCGGAGTCATCCGGTTTTCCTTCAGGGTCTGCTGGTACTGGTTAAAGTCGAAGGCACCGTTCTTCTGGAAGGCGGGGATCTTGGCGATCTCGGCTGCCACCTCGTCCTTGGTCACCTTGAGGCCCATCTCCTTGGCTGCCTTGCGGATCAGGACGCCGTCGATCAGGCCGTCGATGGTCATCTTCTTGATGCCCATGGTCTTTTCCAGCTCGGGGGAGAGTGAGCGCCCGTAGATCTGCTCATATACCCCGCGGGTGCGGTAGTAACTCTTCTGGAATTCATCGAGACTGATCTTGGTTCCGTCCACCATGGCAGCATAGCCGGTCGGTCCCGCTGCCTTGTCACTACCTCGGCCCCAGACCAGGAAGATCGTGCCTATGAAGGAGAACACGATGATACCGAAGACTATCTTGATCAAGATGGACTGTTTGTACTTCCTCATTATGCCAAGCATTGCAGTTCGACTCCTTTGTACCAAGTGTCCTTAAAGAATAGTGGCGAATAATAGTGTAATTTAATCGCAAAAGCAAGCGGAGAATGAGCGTTGTGTTTACAGCATGGCCCGCGGGACTATTTCACCGGGCGGGTTTTCTTTGTTGCAAGGGTGCGGAGTTTCTGCTATATTTTTCCTTTTACCGGGCGTTTTAATCCGGATGATACCCAAAGGAGTCCACGATGCTCAAGATTTTCGATGCCCTGTTCGGCATGTTCTCCAACGACCTCGCCATCGACCTCGGCACCGCCAATACGCTGGTATACCTCAAAGGGAAGGGGATCGTGGTGCGCGAGCCTTCCGTAGTTGCGGTGCAGAAGATGCAAAACGGCCAGCAGAAGGTCCTTGCGGTCGGGATGGAGGCCAAGAAGATGCTGGGGCGCACCCCGGGATCCATCACCGCCATCCGCCCCATGAAGGACGGGGTCATTGCCGACTTCGACATCACCGAGGAGATGCTGCGTTATTTCATTCATAAGGTTCATAACAGAAAGACCCTGGTCCGTCCCAGGATCGTCATCTGCGTGCCGTCCGGGATCACCCAGGTGGAGAAGCGCGCGGTGAAGGAATCCGCGGAGTCGGCGGGCGCCCGCGAGGTGTACCTGATCGAGGAGCCGATGGCGGCGGCGATCGGGGCGGGGCTTCCCATCACCGAGGCCTCCGGCAACATGATCGTCGACATCGGCGGCGGGACCACGGAAGTCGCAGTCATCTCTTTAGCGGGGATCGTGTACACCAAGAGCGTGCGCGTCGGCGGCGACAAGATGGATGAGGCGATCGTCCAGTACATCAAGAGAAAATACAACCTGCTGATCGGGGACCGGATGGCGGAGCTGATCAAGATCGAGATCGGCGAGGCGTACCCGGGAACCGAGCTTTTGCACATGGAAGTGAAGGGGCGCGACCTGGTTTCGGGCATTCCCAAGACCACCGAGATCGACTCCAACGAGATCCGGGAAGCGCTCTCCGAGCCGGTCACGGCGATCGTCGACGCGGTGCGCAACTGCCTGGAGCGTACCCCCCCCGAGCTCGCTGCCGACCTGGTGGACAAGGGGATCGTCCTTGCCGGCGGCGGAGCGCTTTTGCGTAACCTCGACGTGCTGCTGCGCGAGGAGACCGGCCTGCCGGTCGTGACCGCCGAGGATCCCCTCTCCTGCGTCGTGCTTGGTTCCGGCAAGGTCCTCGATGAGCTGACCCTGCTGCGCAACGTCGCGGTAAGTACCTAAGAGGAGCGGGCGGACTGGACGAGGGGGAAGGTTGGCGCCCCCTCGCGGCCCCCATTGACGAGCCAACTGCCGCGACCATGGGATGCGCAACATCCCAGGCCGCGGCTTCGGACACTCTCCCCGTGAGCTTCGCGGGGCCAGTGTCTTTTCTTTGCCCGAACCCGGTTTGGCAGCCCGAGGTACCTTATGCCCGTTGCCATGATAGACATAATACTGCCGGTCTGGAACAATCCGGCCGAGACCCGCAACTGCCTGGTCAACCTGATCAACTATACCCCTGACGCGCGCTTCATCATGATGGATTGCGGCAGCGACCGGGAAACCGAGCGGCTGCTGCAGGAGTTTGCCGACGGGCTCGATGAGCGGGCGCTGCTGATGCGCGACGACAACAACATCGGGTTCGTGCGTGCGGCAAACCGCGGTTTCGAGAGGTCGGAAGCGCCCTACATCGCCCTGGTCAGGAGCTCTACCCAGGTCAGTTCAGGCTGGCTGGAGCCCCTTTTGGCCTTTGCCGCGGCGCATCCGGAGGCCGGCATCCTGGTGCCGCGCCAGACGCCGGGGGAACCCGCCTGTCGGGAGGCGGTCGAGGTGGAGACTGCCTCCTTCGCCGCCATGCTGATCAGCAGGGAGTTGTTTCTGGCAGCCGGCGGCTTTGACGAGGAACTGGACGGGGACCTTTGGTGCCTGAGGGATTTCACCCGGCGCGCCTGCTCCAAGGGGTTTTTGACCTTCCGGGTGCCGGGTCCCGCGGTTTCCTGCCGGGCGGAGGTTCGGCTCGGCTCGGAGCGCCGTCGTGAGGAGACCCTGCACCACTCCATCACCCTTTTCAGGGAGCGCTGGGGCGAGGGCGGCAACTACCTGGTCCATGTGCCGAAGGGAGTGGATGCCGTGTTACTGCGCCAGAAGCTCGACTGGCTGGTGAAGGGCGCCCGGCACGGCAGCAGCTATCAGGTGCTGCTCCCCGCTGCGCTTTACCGGGCGGCCGAGCTGGGCGGCTTCGCCTTTTTGCACGAAAACGTCAAGCTGGTGGCGCTGCCCCGTTGGTCGACGACGGCCGGCAAGCGGCGCATCTACGAGCGGATCAGCGCCGAAAACCCCGGGATCGTTCCCGTGGCAGCGGTCGACGGCATCGACTTTCCCTGGAGCCCGTCCTATCTTCACTTTACCGAGCTTTCCGAGAGGATCAGGCTCGGCTATCTGTAACCGCAACCATTGCGCCTGGAAGGGCGTGCGGTGCGCACCCAAGACATGCTGGAGGACAGGTGAAAGAAGAGATCCGTTTGCAGCTTAAGAGCCACTGCGAGGTCATCGCGGCGGTCGAGAGGGACCTCACGCCGGCCATCGAGAGCGCTGCCAAGCTTCTGGCCGCCGCCCTTGAGAGCGGGAACAAACTTCTCGTCATGGGCAACGGTGGTTCGGCGGCTGACGCGCAGCACTTTGCCGCGGAGATCGTCGGGCGTTTCAAGCTGGAGCGCCGCGCGCTTCCCGCCCTGGCGCTTTCCACCGACACCTCGATACTGACCGCGGTCGGGAACGACTACGGGTTCGACAGCATCTTCTCGCGCCAGGTCGAGGCCCATGCCGTGGCAGGGGACGTCGTGGTCGGTATCTCCACCAGCGGCAACTCGCCCAACGTAGAAACCGCGCTCAAGCTTGCGGCGCAGTCCGGTTGCCGGACCATTGCGCTGCTCGGCAAGGACGGCGGGAGCATAAAAGAGGTAGCCGAGCTCTCCCTGGTCATTCCCAGTTTTGACACCCCGCGGGTGCAGGAAGGACACATCACCATTATTCACATCCTCTGCGATCTGGTGGAAAGAAAGCTGTTTGGCTAACCTGCTATAATGGGCGATCGCCCACACTGTCTGACAGGTCGGACAAGTCAGACTGGTCAGACTGGTCGACCAGCTGCCTGAATGAGTCAAAAGGACGCCGATGGGAAAGCATAGAGCAGTTTTTCTGGATCGCGACGGCACCATTAACGTCGAGGTGCAGTACCTAAGCCAGG